>OGHK01000009.1_pt1 | contig 163498 bp, 144 predicted proteins | sample 1571411 | NCBI WGS metagenome assembly OGHK01 (sample SAMEA2582043, study PRJEB24529) | metagenome | biome: Human gut stool | place: China | collected 2011 | reverse complement strand
AATCAAAGCCGCCGTTTCTTTTTATCTTCTAATGAAATGACGCGGTATCACTGTTAAAAGCGGCGGCTAAAAGGAGGTAGCGTCGTGTCCATTTTTATTTACACTAACCCACCGAATAATCTACGGTCAAAAAAAGCTATCACCCGCCGTCGGGGTATTCCGGCTACGAATATGAACTGTCAAATCACCTAAATACTGCATACATTTCCTTTGCGCCCGTCCGCGTCTTGCGGACGGGCGCATTTTGTGTTTTTCAAAACTTTTTTGAAAAACTTTTCTATTCCGTTTGGCAAATCTGCGGTGCGTCCGTGGAAGGCAGCCGAAAGGGGATAAATAACCCGCCCCCGGGACGAAAGGGGGTGAGAACATGGATTACCCTAATCGGTTGGAATGGCAGACAAGATGTGAGTTTAATGCGTACTGCAAACGCACGCTACGCAACGAACTGATTGACGCCTGCCGGGAAAGCAGAAGTCGGCAAAAGCACGAAGTCAACTTTTCAGACCTTGCCCCGCATGAGGAAAAGCAGCTTTATACCGTTGACAGATATTTTGTCAATGAGGACGAGGACGCTTTTTGTGCAGGCGGTTTGAAGATTACGGCGAAGCTGCTTGCCGAAGCAATGCGCTCCCTGCCGGAAGAAAAGCGGCAAGCCGTTTTACTGTACTACTTTTTCAGCATGACCGACACTGAAATCGCGGAGCTTATGAAAGTACCCCGCAGCACAGTACAGTATAGACGGTCAAGCTCTTTTGACCTGCTAAAACGATATTTGGAGGAACGCGCTGATGAATGGAACGAATTGTAATGACAATGAGCGCGGCTTGTTACCCTACCCGGTCATTCTAGCCGCGACAAAGGGCGACCCCGACGCCATGAAAATTGTGGTGCAGCATTACCAAAGCTACATAGCCCATCTGTCTATGAGAAAGCTCCGCGACGAAAGCGGCAACACCTATTACGGCATAGACGAGGACTTGCGGGAACGGCTGCAAGCAAAGCTCATGCGGGCTGTCCTATCCTTTAAGACAGAGAAATAAACGCAAAGTGTTCCTCCCCTTTCCTCTTTGCATATTTCTGTCTTTTGTACCTTGAAAAAGAAAGCGGCGCAAGATAACGGCGACGCAGCATAGGGCAAATCAGATACGTTCCTTTTGCGCCGAGCCATGCGGCGGGTGCGCCATGACCCTATTATAGCGGGATTTTCCCGCTTGATAGACGAGCGACCAACACCGACGCCGGAAAACAGGTATAGCAGCCTGTCGGCGACGACGCGCAAAATACATAATGATACTCCCTTATAGCCACAGTCCGAGCGTTAAAAGCGTCGCAGGCAATGGATAGGGCTGCGCGAGAACCGCGCAGGGGTGCAATTCCCGTGAGGTTGAGAAGCTAATCGACCGTCTGACGATAGCCCACTTTACTGATGTTTTTAATTGTTTCAACCATTGAAAGGGGAAATGTTCTTATGAATGAAGAAAAAATGAACGCCCCTTGTGCGATAGGCACTAAAGGAGCAGTTACAACTGGCAGCGAACAAAGAGTACCGATACATCTTAAACTGACATTGACCATAAAAGAAGCTGCCGAATATAGCAATATTGGAATTAACAAGATTGACACCATGCTAAAGCAACCTAATTGTCCATTTGTACTATATGTGGGGACAAGAAAATTAGTCAAACGTCGTGAATTTGAAGAATATATCCGGCGTGAGCTGACAATATGAATATCTAATCGACAATTCTTGTTATTGAGATTGAAAAAACAGAGTCTTTATGCTATAATATATGCTTGCATTGGACTCTCTTTTGAGATACGAAAGGAGTCCGATATATGGGAAAAAATCTTAAAGGTAAAGAGTGCGGCAAAGGCATTTACCAAAGAAAGGACGGTTTATTCTCCGCAAGATACTACGCAAAAGACGGCAAACGCAAAGAGAAATATTTTGAAACATTGCCGGAAGCGAAAAACTGGCTTGCTGACGCAAGATATGAGGAACGGCATAACCTTATCGTCACTTCTCCCGATATGACGGTAGACAAGTGGTTTACTTACTGGATTGAGAATATCGTTTGTGACCTTGCTCCGAATACCATAAGAAATTATAAAGAGCGTTACAAATGGAATATCCAACCCGTAATAGGTGCCATGTGCATAGCTGATGTAAAACCCATGCACTGTAAAGCTGTTCTGAACCGAATGGAAACTACCTACGCAGGCTCGACCATTCGACAGGCTTATATCACAATGGGAACCATGCTGAAATCAGCAGTTATGAATGATATTATCGCAAAGCACCCGATGAATGGTGTCCGCTACACAAAACCCGTTCGTGCGGTAGATGATATTAAATACTTAACCGTTGAGGAACAGGAGAAGTTCTTGGAAGCAGCGGAACGCTCTCATAATTACAGGCAGTACGCCTTGTTACTGGAAACAGGATTGAGAACGGCTGAATTGATTGGTCTGACTTGGGACGCTATTGATTGGAAAAAGCGGACATTGACAGTAAACAAAAGTTTAGAGTATCGACACAGCCAGGGATATTGGCGTGCGGGACCACCTAAGACGCAGAAAAGTTATCGTACCATTCCTCTCACAGATAAGGCATATTCCATTCTCAAAAGCTGCTATGATGAAAAAGACCAACGAAAACAGTCTGAAACATTGTCACAGGTTTTAGAGTATATCGACAGCAGGACAGGCGAAAATAAATGCCTTGTTATGCGAGATTTGGTTTTTGTCAACTGGAGAACAGGAGAACCCGCAAAAAACAGTTCCTATGACACACACTTATACAAATTGTGTGATGAAGCAGGTATTAAACGCTTTTGTATGCACGCCTTGCGACATACTTATGCTACACGCGCCATTGAGCGCGGCGTACAGCCTAAAGTGCTGCAACAGCTTTTAGGACACGCAAGTATTAAAACAACAATGGACAGATATGTTCATGTTACGGACGAATCACTGGTAAACGCCATACGCCAATTTCAACAGGCTACGCCGCCAGTTTCAAAAAAAGGGCGTAAAAAGGGCGTACAAGAAATTTAAGGAAAGGCGAAAAGCCTTATAAATCAAGGCTTTTCGGATAGGTATAAACAATTATGAAATTAGGAATTGTTGGTCTTCCAAATGTTGGAAAAAGTACATTATTTAATTCACTTACAAAGGCAGGAGCAGCGGAGGCTGCAAATTATCCGTTTTGTACTATTGAGCCTAATGTGGGTGTAGTACCTGTACCGGATAAGAGATTGGATGTTTTGACAAAGATGCATAATTCTGCAAAGACAATTCATGCGGTTATTGAATTTGTGGATATTGCTGGACTTGTAAAAGGAGCATCTAAAGGTGAGGGACTTGGCAATCAGTTCTTAGCTAATATCCGTGAGGTAGATGCTATTGTACATGTGGTTCGCTGCTTTGATGACAGTAATATTGTGCATGTAGACGGAAGTGTTGATCCGTTGCGTGATATTGAGACAATCAATTTGGAACTTTTATTCTCAGATTTGGAGATTTTGGACCGCAGATATTCAAAACTCGTGAAGAGTGTCAAAAATGATAAAACTCTTGTGAAAGAGTTTGAGCTTGTTGAAAAGCTGAAAAAACATTTGGAGGATGGAAATCTTGCAAAGACATATGAGACGGAAGATGAGGATGAAGAAGCATTATTGGAAAGCTTCAATCTTTTGACATATAAGCCGGTGATTTATGCAGCAAATGTTTCAGAGGATGACCTGGCTGATGATGCAGCTTCTAATGAATATGTTGCAAAGGTAAGAGAATATGCAGACAAAGAGGGTTCAGGAGTTTTCGTAATCTGTGCACAAATTGAACAGGAAATTGCAGAATTAGAGGATGACGAAAAGAAAGAATTTTTGGAGGATCTTGGATTATCTGAGTCAGGACTTGACAAACTGATTGCAGCAAGCTACAAACTTTTAGGTTTGATTAGTTTCCTTACAACAGGTGAGGATGAGACAAGGGCTTGGACGATTACCGAGGGAACAAAAGCTCCTCAGGCAGCAGGTAAGATTCATACTGATTTTGAACGTGGATTTATCAGAGCTGAAGTTGTAAGTTATGATAATCTCGTAGAGCAGGGGAGTATGAATGCTGCTAAGGAAAAAGGGCTTGTTCGTTCAGAGGGAAAAGATTATGTTGTTCAGGACGGAGATGTAGTTCTTTTCAGATTTAATGTATAAAGTTTTGGTTTTATGCAAACTTAGTATATATAGTTAAATTTAAGGGGGATGGCAGATGGGAGCTGACATCAGATTTCCGCATTTAGGGATAGAAATTGAGAAGCTTGGCAAGAGCATTTCTATAGGAGGCTTTTCGATTGCATATTACGGAATTATAATAGCATTTGGCATGGTCTGCGGCTATCTCGTAGCGGCATGGCAGGCTAAGAGAACCGGTCAGGACAAAGAAATGTATCTTGACCTTGCATTGTGGGATATTATATTTGCTGTTATAGGTGCGAGAGTATATTATGTTGTATTCAGCTGGGATTATTACAGTAAAAATCTCAAAGAGATAATAAATACAAGAGGCGGTGGACTTGCCATTTACGGCGGTGTCATAGCTGGAGTAATAACAACATTTGTGTTTTCAAAGGTTAGAAAAGTTTCTTTTATGAAACTTTTGGATACTGCCTGTGGAGGACTTCTGATTGGCCAGATAATAGGAAGATGGGGCAATTTCTTTAACAGAGAAGCTTTTGGAGGATACACAGACAGCTTATTTGCAATGCAGATAAAAAGAACTCAGGTTAGTCAGTCGAATATCACGCATGATATTATTAAACATATTGTTGATATCGATGGAGTATCTTATATACAGGTTCATCCGACTTTCTTATATGAGTCTTTGTGGAATGTGATAGTTTTATTGATAATTCTATTTTATACTAAAAAGAAAAAATATGACGGTCAGTTGTTCCTTATATATTTATTGGGATATGGTGCCGGAAGATTTTGGATAGAAGGGCTTAGAACAGACCAGCTTCTTATACTGGGGACGCAGGTTGCGGTTTCGCAGGTATTATCTGCGACAGTTGCGATTGCAGCGGCTGTGATAATGATTGTCATGTTTAAAAAGAAAAAGGATGTAAAATAATAATGACCGACCGGATTTAGATTATAAATAAAAAATTATAAGACAGATTGATTAAATACGAAGGTGGGTTATCACACTAATCAGTAAGTGTGATAACCCACCTGTTTTTGTTTAAAGAATTTGTTTTTTTGTTTCATCATATTATATGCTGCAAGGGTCAAAATATCTTTTACTCCTGACATCGTTATATATAATGATAATATTTTGCTTTTCTGATAAAGAAAGTTGCTGTAACGCAAAGCGTAAAGAGCTCGGCAACGGAAATAGACAGCCATATACCGTTTATGCCCAAAATTACAGGCAGCAACAAAACGGCAGAAAGCTGAAATACAAGTGTTCTTAAAAATGAAATGGCTGCCGATATAGGCCCGTTGTTTAAAGCTGTAAAGAATGACGAACCAAATATATTATAGCCGTTTATAAGGAATGCGAGACAGTAAATTCTAAATCCTGAAACAGTCATTTTATATAGAGATTGGTCGTATCCGACAAATAATTTTGAAGCGGGTGCTGCAAGTAATTGTGCGAGTGCAAATATGGACACAGCCCATATACAGATGAGAGTTAAACTTTTTTTAAAAAGATTTTTTAACTCATCGTGATTTTGGGCACCGTAGTGATAACTGATGATAGGTGCACTTCCAATAGAATATCCTATAAATATCGCAACAAAAATAAAGTTGACATACATGATTGTTCCGTATGCGGCTACACCGTTTTCTCCGGCAAATTTCATGAGCTGTAAATTATAAAGTGAATTTACGATTGAGCTTGAAAGGTTTGTCATAAGTTCAGAGGAACCATTGGTACATGTTCTTAAAAGAACTTTGCCATAAAAATGTGTTTTTCCGAGTTTCAGAGGACTTGAATTTTTTCGGGCGAAATAAAAAAGTGGCAGAAGACCTCCGATGCACTCTCCACATACAGTGGCAATTGCGGCTCCGGCTAAACCAAATCCCAATAGGGCAACAAAGATATAATCAAGTACCATGTTGGTTACTCCGGCGGCAATAATTACAAAAAGGCCGAGTTTTGGTTTTTCGGCGGTTACAAAAAAGCTCTGAAAAACATTTTGGAGCATAAATGGCATAAGTGAGATAAAAGAGATTCTTCCATATAATACACAGTTTTCGAGAAGTTTTCCGTTTGCACCCAGCGCAATGCTTACCGGGCGCACCAATATTGCTCCAAGTATGGAGAAAGCAAGTCCGCCTATAATTGTGGTGTATACAATCAACGAGAAATATTCGTTTGCCTTCTTATTTTTCTTTTCTCCGAGTGTTTTTGCAACAATTGCGCTTCCGCCTGTTCCCATCATAAAGCCAAGAGCACTTAATCCCATAATAAACGGAAGTATGAGATTTATGGCAGCAAGTGCTGTTTTGCCGACAAAATTAGATACGAACAATCCGTCAACAACACTGTATATGGATGTGAATATCATCATTACTATTGACGGATATACAAATTTTAATAGTTTTTTAAATGTAAAATGTTCTGATAATTGAATTGCCATGACTACCTCCGATGTAAATTTTTGAGTTTATTAAATTCAGTGTGTAAAGAGTGTATATATTTATCAAATATATTAAGTACAAAAGTCTGCTCCTGTTCAGTCAATAATGAGAAGGAATTATTCTCACATTTAATGATAGGATAAATTTTTTCACGTATAAGTATTTTCCCTTCATCAGTCAGATTTATGTGTTTTGCACGACCGGTACCATTTGAAAAATATATATAACCTTTTTTTTCAAGATTATGTATGGATGAGTTTATTGTCTGTTTTGGTAAAAATGATATTTTTCGTATATCACTTTGAAGACAGCCGTCACCCAGTTCAAAAATAGAATATAAAATATCAAATGAACTGTCCGATAAACCGGCATTTAGTGCGATTTCGTGATAAATATCATTTATTTCTTTATAAAATTTATTGAAGCCGGCAAGAGCATGGCTTATTGTAGGTACTTCATCCGAAAAAAAGTCCTGCTTATAAATTTTCTCCTGCATATATAAATCACCGTACCTTTCATATAAATGAGTCTGATTTCGTACTCAAAACACTATAGTCCGAAATCGGACTTATGTCAAGATATTTTTAGGATTACTGAATTTCAATGTGACTATTTATATGAAATAAATGTTCTTTGGGAAAAAATGTATACAAAAAAATATGTCTTTTTATTGTCATACTCTTGCCAAATGTGGTGAAAAGTTATATTATAGTGAATGTAAATGGTTAAAAGTGGGGACAAATTGCATAAAAGTGGGTGAAAGTGGGTGATTATATGTTTATGGGTCAATATGAGCATACTATTGACACTAAAGGCAGAATAATCATTCCTGCCAAATATCGAAACGAGTTAGGAGATACGTTCGTTATAACGAAAGGTCTTGATGGCTGTCTTTTTTTATATCCGTCAAATGAGTGGCAAGATTTTGTAGACAAGCTTAAAGGACTTTCGTCAAGCCAGAATACCAGAAGGATACAGCGTCAGTTTTTATCAAAAGCTATGGAAGTTACTCCGGACAAGCAGGGAAGAATCATCATTCCAGGCATACTTAGAGAGTGTGCTGCATTAGAGAAAGATGTGATTTTTCTCGGGATGATGAACAGAGTTGAAATATGGGATAAGTCAAGACTCGAGGCAGAGGAAGAACTTGAAGAAAATGCCGGAGTTGAAGAAGCTATGGATGAACTTGGAATATCGCTGTAAAAAATATATTTGGAGGAAATTATGGAATTTGTTCATAAGTCGGTTCTTCTCAATGAGGTTATTGAGGGACTTGATATTAAGGAAAACGGAACATATGTGGATGGAACGCTTGGCGGAGCGGGGCATGCCATGCATGTATGTGAAAAGCTTGGAAAAGATGGCAGGTTTATCGGAATAGACCAGGACGAAGATGCCATAGAAGCCAGCACAAAACGATTAGAAAAATATGGTGATATAGTTACCATTGTCAGAAACAATTATTCAGATATGACTCAGGTTATGGATGAACTTGGAGTTTCAGGAGTTGATGGGATTACATTAGATCTTGGAGTGTCTTCATTTCAGTTAGATACAGCAGAAAGAGGATTTTCATATAGGCTTGATGCACCGCTTGATATGCGTATGGATAACAGGCAGCCGTTGTCAGCCGAGACAGTTGTAAATGAATATTCAGAAAATGAGTTATTTCATATTATTAAGAATTACGGTGAAGATAAATTTGCTAAAAATATAGCAAAACATATAGTCATTGAAAGACAGGAAAGCCCGATACTTACGACTAAGAGGCTTGCTGAGATAGTAGACCATGCTATTCCGATGAAAATGAAAAAGCATGGTGGACATCCGGCGAAGAGAACGTTTCAGGCTATAAGGATAGAAGTGAATCATGAACTTGATGTTCTGGAGAAAAACATTAATGATATGATAGATCTATTAAATCCGGGTGGAAGATTTTGCATAATTACTTTTCATTCATTAGAAGACAGAATTGTAAAAAATGCATTCAGAACGGCACAAAATCCGTGTGTTTGTCCGTCGGATTTTCCAGTTTGCGTATGTGGGAGAAAATCAAAGGGAAAAATTATTACAAGAAAACCTATACTTCCAACGGAGGAAGAAATAGAAGGAAATCCGCGTTCCAAAAGCGCTAAACTAAGAATATTTGAACACAACTAAAAGACTGGGAGGAGTTTTATGTCAGCTGAAACTAAAAATAATTATCAGTACGGAAGATATGAAAAAAGACATATTCCAAATTATAGAAAGAATACATATGTGGATGGAAACACAGTAAGACAGCTTAATGCTGTTCCAAACAGAAGAGAAGAAGAAAGAATTGAACGTGAAAAAAGGAGAAAGAGACAGTTAAATCCAGGAAACATCGCAATACCGGGCGTGTCTGTCGGAAATATAATTTTTATAGCTTGTGTTTCTGTTGTTCTGATAGCAGTGTCAGCATCATTTATAAATATGCAAAACAAAAGTGTTGCATTGAAAAAACAGGTTGTTTCGCTTCAGACTGAAATTCAGGAGCAGAAAACTTTAAACAATGAAAAATATGAGGAAATATTAAACGGTGTAGACCTTGCTCAGATATACAAAAGAGCTACAAGAAAACTTAATATGGTAAGGGCGGAAAATAATCAGGTATATAAATATAAAAATAAAAAAAGTGATATGGTAAAGCAGTATGCTGATATACCCGGAACACAAAAAAATAAATAGTGTTTCGTCAGAGGATTAACATGATGGACAAGACGGCGAAGAAAAGTATTAGAAAGAGAAATATTAGCAGAATAAAAAGACAATCAAGGTGGAGATTATACGCGGCGATGTTTATCGTTTTTGTCCTTATTATCTGTGCAGCGGGAAGAATAATATACTTAAATGTCAATAAAGGTACAGAGTATAAAAAAGAAGTTCTGGCACAGCAAAGCTATGTTAACAAGGTCATTCCATATAAAAGAGGGGATATTGTTGACAAAAATGGAAATACACTTGCAAAGAGTACAAAGGTGTATGATCTCATAATAGAGCCTAAACAGATACTGGATGCTGATAAGGATAAAAAAAGCGATGATTATAAAAAGGCAACTGCGGCGGCACTGGAAAAGATTTTCGGAATAAAGGAAAGCACATTCTATAAGATATTATCGAAAAAACCGGATTCCATGTATTATCCGATGAAAAAATACACACAGTTGAGCAGGAAAATTGTAGAGCAGTTTAAAGAACTCTCAAAGGATAATAGTAAGATTATAGGTGTGTGGTTTGAAGAAAAATATTTAAGAACATATCCGTATTCGCAGGTTGCGAGTACGGTTCTTGGTTTCTGTTCTTCTGACGGACAGGGGCTCGGCGGAATTGAGAGCTGGTATAATTCAAGTTTAAATGGCGTTAATGGCAAGAGTTTTGGGTATTATGATTCAAATCTGAATCTTGTAGAAGAAGTAAAAGAGGCACAAAACGGAAACACAGTAGTATCTACCATAGATATAAATGTGCAGGGTGTTCTCGAGAAGAAAATGAAGAAGTTTCAGGAAGAAACCGGTTCTGAAAATATGGGAGTTATTTTGATGAATCCGCAAAACGGAGAAATATATGCAATGGCGGATTATCCGAGTTATGATTTGAATAATCCAAGGGATTTATCAAAAATTTACTCAAAAAAAGAACTCACTAAATTGTCATCGAAAGAAAAGGGAGATTTACTGCAAAGTTTATGGAGAAATTTTTGTATTTCAGATGCGTATGAACCGGGTTCTACATTCAAACCGATAACAGTTGCAGCTAGTTTTGATGAGGGTGCATCATATGATGGAAAACATTATTTTTGCGACGGGGGACAGCAAATAGGAACAACATATATTAAGTGTGTGGCTCATACTATTGGTGGTCATAAGAATACAGATCCCTGCAAGGCTCTGATGAAGTCGTGCAATGATGTAATGATGCAGATGGCAGCAGATCTTGGTGTGAATAAATTTACAAAATATGTAAGAAGTTTTGGGTTTGGAGCCAAGACGGGGATTGACCTTCCGGGCGAGGCTGTTGGTGGAATATTCAGTAAAGAAGATATGCATCAGGTAGAACTTGCAACATCAAGTTTCGGACAGGGTCAGACAGTTACTATGATTCAACTTATTTCAGCCTTCTGTGCGACAATAAACGGTGGAAATTATTATCAGCCGCATATTGTAAAGGAGATTGATTCGCAGAATGGTGCAGTTGTATCATCAAATGACAAGGTGCTGGTAAAAAGGGTTATCTCGGAGGATACAAGCAAATTTATAAGAAAATATCTCGAAAAGACGGTAGAGGATGATGAGGGTACGGCAAGTCCGGCAAGGGTAAAAGGTTATGTGATTGGCGGAAAAACAGGAACAGCCGAAAAACATCCGATTACCAAAAAGAAATATCTTGTATCTTTTGCAGGATTTACACCTGTTGATAAACCTGAACTTGCAATATATGTAGTTATAGATGAGCCTCATGTAAAAGATCAGGCTCACAGTACATATGCAACCGAATTTGCAAGTGAGGTACTTAAAGATGTTCTTCCAATGTTAGGTATATATAAAGAATCAGGCAAATCAAGTGATGCTAAAGCAGTTACTATTCCATCAACCAAAAAAGGAAATTCAATTTTGGAAGTTCCTGCGGGTGGTTATACAACTTCGGATTATGGAGTTGCAAAAAGTAAAAAAAATGCAAATAATTGATTTGACGGTGCATAAAAGCAAATGAGTGTAATAAAATACTTAATAGCCGGATCATAAGAGAGGGTTATTTATGAAGTATTGTAAAACACCACAAAAGCAACGGTTATTTTTTGTGTTTATTGTGGTTTGCTTTTGTTTATTTATGCTCGTTGGGAGACTTGTATATCTTATGATATACCGGGCTGATTATTATGGAGAAAGAGCAAAAGCAGTTCAGCAGAGAGAAAGAAGTATCAAGGGAAGCAGAGGAAAGATTCTTGACAGGAACGGAATTGTTCTTGCAGGAAATAAATCTGTTTCAACTATTTCAGTGATACATAATCAAATAAAACAGCCGGAGAAGGTGATAAAGAACTTATCAGCAATTCTTGAAATTGATGAGGATGAGATAAGAAAGAAAGTTAATAAAGTTTCATCAAGAGAAAAAATAAAATCTAATGTTGAAAAAGCTATTTCTGATAAAATTAGAAATCTCGAGATGGACGGAGTTATGGTTGACGAAGATTATAAGAGAACTTATCCGTTCAATTCGCTTGCATCAAAAGTGATTGGATTTACCGGAGCAGATAATCAGGGCATTCTTGGTCTTGAAGTTAAATATGAAAAATATTTAAAAGGTGAGCCGGGGTATATTCTGACAACAACAAATGCAAGAGGAATTGAGGTCGATAAGAGGGCGGAAGAGAGAATTGAACCAAAACAGGGAAAGGACCTTTACACAAGTATTGATATAAATATTCAAAAGTTTGCAACGCAGGCGGCAAAAAATGTCATGGAAGCAAAAGGGGCAAAAAATGTCAAAATTCTTGTGATGAATCCGAACAACGGGGAAATATTTGCGATGGTAAATGTTCCTGAGTTCAATCTTAATAAGCCATATGATATTAAGAGTAAGAAAAAGCTGAGTCAAAAAGAACTTAATCAGAAATTAAATGATATGTGGAGAAACGGATGCGTATGTGATACATATGAACCTGGTTCGACATTTAAGGTTTTTACGGCAACGGCGGCGTATGAGCAGGGAGTTGTAAAACTTACAGATACATTTAACTGTCCGGGATATAAAATTGTCGGTGACAGAAAAATAAGGTGTCATAAGACAACAGGACACGGAGCAGAAACATTTGCACAGGGCGTACAAAACTCATGTAATCCTGTTTTTATGGAAGTAGGTCAAAGGCTTGGCGTAGCCAATATGTTTAAGTATCTGAAAAAGTTTTCTGTTTTGTATAAAACAGGAATAGATGTTCCGGGAGAAGCGGTGACAATTATGCATCAGCAGAAAAATGTCGGTGAAGTGGAACTTGCGACAATGTCGTTCGGACAGTCGTTTCAGTTGTCTCCGATTCGTCTTTTGACAACCATAAGTGCCGTGATAAACGGCGGAAATATGATAACTCCGCATTTTGGAGTGAAGATTTTAGATGAACAAAAGAACAGGAAATATACAATAAGATATAATGTACAGAAAAATGTAATATCCAAAGACACATCGGAAGTCATGAAAAAAATACTTGAGTCGGTGGTCAGTGAAGGCGGAGGAAAAAAAGCTGCTGTAGATGGATATAAAGTTGGTGCTAAAACAGGAACTTCAGAAAAACTTCCGAGAAGAAGCGGAAAATATGTTGCGTCATGCATGGGGTTTGCGCCGGCAGATAATCCAAAGGTTATAGCACTTGTGCTTATTGATGAACCTCAGGGGATTTATTATGGAGGTACAATTGCTGCTCCAGTCATTTCAAAACTGCTTGATGACATATTGCCATATATTGATTAAAGTGTTGTTTTCATACAATGTATCAAATAACATTAAAGTTGCTTATAAGAACTTTCAGGAGGTCTGATAATGACATTTTCGTCTGTGTTTATTTCTATGATTGGAGCTTTTTTGACAAGTGCTGCACTTTGTCCGGTAATGATTCCGATTCTTCGAACATTGAATATAAATCAATATGTGAGATGTGAGGGACCAAAGTCACATTTGAAAAAAGCAGGAACGCCGACTATGGGTGGAATTGTGATACTCATATGTTCAACGGGAGTTAACCTTTTGGGAATAAACGGCAGCAGGGAAGAATGTCTGTTGATATTTACTTTTCTTGGATTTGGTGCAATTGGATTTTTAGATGATTATATAAAAGTCTGTCTGAAAAGGTCGCTTGGTTTGTCTGTTTTACAAAAAATTATATTGCAGAGTATAGTTACATTATGGTTCTGTTATTATTATATTTTTAAATTGCAGGAAAAATGTGAGATGCTTATTCCGTTTACCGGAGGAATAAAAAATGGTATTTATCTGTCGGTATCACCGATACTATTTGTATTTATAGTTTATATTATAATGATGGGGACTGTTAACGGTGCAAATTTTACGGATGGGCTTGACGGTCTTGCAGCAAGTGTAACTTTGCTTATTGTAGTATTTTTTTCAACGGTTGCCATTAAATTAAACCGTGACATGGCTTTGTCGGGGGCATGTGTTGCAGGAGCTTTGATAGGATTTCTGATTTTTAATGTACATCCGGCAGCGGTTTTTATGGGAGATACAGGTTCGCTTGCACTTGGAGGTTTTGTTGCAGCAATTGCAACCATGTTAAAGATGCCTTTATATATAGCAATAGTAGGTGTGGTATATCTTGCAGAAGTTTTGTCTGTGATAATTCAGGTGTCATATTTTAAAATGAGCGGTGGGAAAAGACTTTTAAAAATGGCGCCGCTGCATCATCATTTTGAACAATGTGGATGGAGAGAAACGACGGTTGTTGCAGTTTTTTCTGTAATAACTACAGTTATGTGTATAGCTGTGATATTGGAAAAAACATGATTAGAATAAAAAGTTATTATTAGGAAAAGAGGATGAATATGAAATTTACAAACAAGAAAGTATTGGTAGTAGGTACAGGAAAAAGTGGGGTGGCAGCCGTCAGGCTGTTAAATAAGTCAGGAGCAGAAGTTATTGTACTGGAAGGAAATACATCATTTTCGACAGAAGAAATCATCTCAAGATTTCCAAAAGATGCTGAATTTGACCTTATAATAGGAGAACTTCCGGAGCAGAAAATGAATAACATTGATTTTGTGATATTGAGTCCCGGAGTTCCGACTGATTTACCTTTTGTTGTAAAGCTTCAGGAAAAGAATATACCTGTATGGGGAGAGATTGAACTTGCATATCTTTGTGGTGCAGGAAAACTTTTTGCCATAACAGGAACAAATGGAAAAACAACAACTACAGCACTTACCGGTGAGATTATGAAAACATATTTTAAAGATGTATATGTAGTTGGAAATATCGGTTATCCGTATACGGAGTATGCTGCCCAAATGACGGAAAAATCGGTGACAGTAGCGGAAGTAAGCAGTTTCCAGCTGGAGACAATAAATAAATTTCATCCTCAGATAAGTGCGATTCTTAACATCACACCGGATCATTTGAACAGACATCATACAATGGAATGTTATGTTGAGGCTAAAGCAAGAATTGCAAAAAATCAGAATAAAGACGAGATTTGTGTTCTGAATTATGAAGATGAATATCTTAAGAAAATTGCAAAGGATATACCGGCAAAGATATTCTGGTTTAGCAGCGAGCATGAACTTAAAGAGGGTATTTGGCTTGACGGTGAAAAGATTATGTACTGTGACGGGGAGGAACAGGAGCCTGTCATGGTATGTACAATACATGATATGAAGCTTTTAGGTAAGCACAATTATGAGAATGTAATGGCAGCGGTAGCAATTGCCATGCATGCAGGAGTGCCGATAGACTGCATAAGAAAAGCAGTTAAAGAGTTTAATGCCGTTGAGCACAGAATTGAATATGTAAGGGAAGTAAATGGTGTTAAATATTACAATGATTCTAAAGGAACAAATCCTGACGCGGCGATTAAAGCGGTTGAAGCGATGGTAAGGCCTACTATAGTAATCGGAGGAGGTTACGATAAAGATTCATCATATGATGAGTGGATAGCTTCTTTTGGAGATAAGGTAAAAGCACTTGTGCTTCTTGGTCAGACAAAGGATAAAATTGCCGCTGCAGCCAAAAAAGCAGGTTTTGCAAATATAATAATGACTGAGTCTTTAGAGGAGGCTGTAAAAGTGAGCAGTGAGCAGGCCAAATCAGGAGATGCTGTTTTATTATCTCCGGCCTGTGCAAGCTGGGGTATGTTTAAAAATTTTGAAGAGAGAGGTGACCTGTTTAAGCAATATGTCAACAGCCTGGAGTAAGAATATAACCGGACCGAGAAAAGAAAAAAATTACTCTAAGTATGACTATATGCTTATCGTTCTGACATTAGGAATTGCAATTTTCGGTGTCTGTATGATAAACAGCGCGGGAATATATAATGCACTATTGCTTGGAGCACCGCTTAGATTTGTCAAGTCACAGATTGCAGGGCTTTTGGCGGGATGTGCCATGATGATATTTGTGGCGGCTTTTGATTACCATATCTTAATAAGGAATGTTTTCGGTAAAAACGGAAATATAAAGGTCGTTCATGTTTTATATGCTGTCGCACTTATCATGCAGGTAGCGGTTCTGTTTATCGGTGTTGATTATAACGGTGCGAGAAGATGGCTGAGGTTTGGATTTATCCAATTTCAGCCGTCGGAGATAACCAAGATTGTAGTTATTATTTTTATATCGTATGTCGCGTACATAAACAGAAGTATTTTTGATACATTTAGGGGATTTTTGCGAGTAATGTTATTTATTGCTCCGTTGATTGCCGTTATAGCAAAGGAAAATTTGAGTTCAGCAATAGTTGTTGCCGGGATAAGCGTTGGAATGTGTTTTATAGCAAGCAATAAAAACGGATATTTTATCGTATGTGTAATGGCTATGATAACTGCGGCATCGTTGTATATAATTTTCGGAGACCCTTTCAGAATGGAAAGAATACAGATATGGCTTAATGTTGAAACAAATGAAAATGCTCATCAGATAAAACAGGGTTTGTATGCTATTGCTACCGGAGGCTTGTTTGGAAACGGAGTAGGAAACAGTGTACAAAAACTGGGGTATATACCTGAGGCATATAATGATATGATATTCTCAGTTATATGTGAGGAACTTGGAGTTGTCGGTGCGACGGTTTTGATAATTGCGTTTATTGTATTGTTCTGGAAAGTCATCCGCATCGGTTACGGTGCATCGGATATTTTCGGGACTATGTTGTGTTCGGGTGTTATGCTGCAGCTTTCAATACAGGTTGTCATAAATGTTGCGGTTGTCACAAACTCTATACCGTCAACAGGTATTCCGCTTCCATTTATAAGTTATGGAGGAACATCTGCTATGATAATGATGGCAGAGATGGGGATAGTTCTTGGTGTTTCAAAAAGAGAAAAGAGGTTAAACTGTTTATGAGGATACTGAAACGTTTCATTATATTTATATGTGTTTTGGCAGCTTTGATATTTGGATTATATTTTGCATTTCATATAAATACAATTGAAATAGAAGGAGACAATACATATTCTGATGCTGAAATAGAAAAGAGCGTATTTAGCAGAAAATTTTCAGATAATGAACTTGTATTCAGATTGTACAATAAAATATACGGGATAAATAAACTTCCGCTCATTGAGGATATAGATGTAAAATATACAGACCGCAATTCTGTATTGCTTCATGTGTATGAAAAGAAAGTAAGCGGCTGTATAAAATATATGGGACAGTATGTTTATTTTGACAAAGACGGAATAGTATTGCAGAGTTTATCGGAGCACAAAGAAGGAGTTCCTATGGTTACAGGCATAAAGTTCGGTGATTTTTCCATAGGAGAGGCATTCAGTGTAGAAGATGAAAAACTTTTTTCTAAAATAATGAACATATCACAGCTTATAAGTCATTATAAAATTGATGTATCAAGAATACATTCAAGCACAGACGGAATTATATTATATTCAGGAAAAGTCAGAGTTTATCTTGGAAAGAAAAATATGTATGATGACCAGCTGGCAGCGTTGTCATCAGTATTAAAAACGACAGAAAAGAAAAATTTAAAAGGCAGCATAGACATGTCTGATTATCAGTCAGGCGATAAAATTGTATTAAAAACAAATAATTAAATAAAAAGATTAAAAGAACAAATTTTCTCTTGATTATTCAAAGGTTAATGGGTATTATATAAATTAGGGAAATTTGTGAGTAGATTAAGGAGGAGCAGCGTTGTTAGAAATAAAAACAAATGATTCAGAAATAACCGCTAAAATTGTTGTAGTTGGTGTTGGCGGAGGCGGAAATAATGCCGTAAACAGAATGATACAAGAGGGAATGAAGGGCGTTGAGTTTATATGCATAAATACAGATAAGCAGCATCTCTTAAATTGTAATTCTGCAACATGTCTGCAGATTGGAGAAAAATTAACAAAAGGACTTGGTGCCGGTGCTAATCCTGAGGTTGGCAAGGCAGCTGCTGAGGAAAATCGTGAAGATATAACAGAAATGATAAAAGGTGCAGATATGGTCTTTGTAACTTGCGGAATGGGTGGCGGAACAGGAACAGGAGCTGCTCCTGCTGTCGCAGAAATATCAAAAGAACTTGGTATACTTACAGTAGGAATTGTGACAAAACCATTCAAGTTTGAAGCAAGAAGCCGTATGAATAATGCGATTGCAGGCATTGAGAATCTTAAAAACAGCGTAGATACTCTTATAGTTATACCTAATGATAAACTTTTGGAGATAGTTGACAGAAGAACATCTATGCAGGATGCATTAAGCAAAGCTGATGAGGTGCTTCAGCAGGGTGTTCAGGGTATTACAGATCTTATCAATGTTCCGGGACTTATCAATCTTGACTTTGCAGATGTGCAGACGGTTATGAAAGATAAGGGAGTTGCTCACATCGGAATCGGAACAGGAACAGGCGATGACAAATGTCTTGAAGCTGTTAAGCAGGCTATATCAAGTCCTCTTCTTGAGACAACGATAGAGGGTGCATCAGATGTAATTATAAATATTGCAGGAGATGTAGGACTTTTAGAGGCAAGTGAAGCAGCATCGTACATAGAGGAGCTTACAGGAGAAAACAGCAATATTATATTTGGTGTAAGTGATGGAACAGGTGATGATTCTGTAAAGATAACTGTTATAGCTACAGGTCTTGATGAGGATAATACAGAACAGCAGGCACAGGCATCAAAGTCTCCTTCTTTTATCAGACAGACACAGACGCCTAAGACTAACTTTCCGACAAGAGAGGGGCAGATAGCATCACCGGCTAAGAAAGTTAATGCTCAGGCACCGGAGGATTTTGCAAAACAGCAGAATGTGCAGTCAATGACAAGACAGAGTGTACAGCCTCAGCCATCTGTTTCTTATACAAGAGGAAATGAAGATGGTGGAATTAAGATACCTGAATTTTTACAGAGAAAAAAGTAAAAGTATTATAGTGATAAAGAAAATCCGGACAGGTAGATTTGTTCGGATTTTTCACTTTATTGTCGGTGTTTGCAGGATTGCGAAAGTTGCATAGCAATGAAGCAATCCGTGGCATTATTTGGATAGGAAAGAGAGAGTATGTATAGTCAGGAAGATTTAAAAAAATTGAGAGTTACAATGATGATAAAAGTTCTTCTTATATTTGGAGGAATTATTTTTATGCAGCTTATTGCATATATGCTTTGTGTGCTTGGATATGTTGCTTACGGAATGATACGCGGCGGTGATTATGCAAGGTTGCTTGCGGAAGTGACAATATTAGGGCAGACTTCACAGACAAATATAATGTTAGCCATCTCGGCGGTCAGTGCCATATTATCGTTTATATGGTGTGGAGTGCTCTATATAAAATCAAGCTGGCGCAGTGAACATGTTGATTATGGACAGGTATTTTCGATAAAAAATGTATTATGCATTTTATGTATCGGAAGCGGATGCTGTATATTGTTAACTTTTTTGCTGAGTTTATTAACAGCGGTATTTCCGCAGGCTTTTCAAAATTACACAAAACTTATGTCTAATTTTGAGAGTGGGAATATGATTTTAACATTAGGTTATGCAGTTCTCATAGGACCTGTATCAGAGGAAATGATATTTAGAGGTGCAATTTTTGACAGGGTATATACGGTATTTCCGTTTTGGAAGGCGAACATTATTCAGGCGGTGTTGTTTGGTGTATATCATATGAATATTGTTCAGGGATTGTATGCTTTTTGTCTGGGAATGGTTTTAGGGATTATAGTTAAAGCTACCGGCAGTATATTGTGTTCTATGATTACACATATAACATTTAACGGTACAAGCTATCTGCTGCCTGTTATACTTGGAACAGGAGCAGCATGGGTTAATATAATAGTTTTGATAATTGCGTTGTTTTTGATCGCAGCGGGAATTTTTGGAATAAAGTTTTTAATGCGTTCCTTAAATTGATATGTTACAATTAACCATAATTATAAATTGTATAGGAAGGAAGATTAGATTATGAAGTGGTACGATGAAGCAGTATTTTATCATATATATCCATTGGGACTTTGCGGATGCAAAAAGGAAAATGATGGTGTACGGGAAGAACATTTTGAAAAACTCACCAAATGGGCAGAGCATGCAAAGAAAATTGGGTGCACAGCTATATATATAGGTCCTTTGTTTGAATCTGAGGGACATGGTTATGAGACAACAGATTACAGGAAAGTTGACTGCCGTCTTGGAACAAATGAAGATTTTAAAAAATATGTCAGATATTGTCATGAAAATGGTCTGCATGTGATTGTAGACGGTGTTTTTAATCATGTGGGAAGAACTTTTTTTGCTTTTCAGGATTTGCTTCAAAATCGCGAAAATTCAGTGTACAGAGATTGGTTCTGCAATGTGAATTTCGGAGGCAATAATGAGTATAATGACGGCTTTTCCTATGATAACTGGGGAGGCTACAATCTGTTAGTAAAGTTAAATCAGAGAAATCCGAAAGTTAAATCATATTTATTTGAATCAATAAAACTCTGGGTTGATGAGTTTGATATAGACGGCATACGTCTTGATGCTGCAGATGTACTTGATTTTGATTTTATGAAAGAACTCAGAAGTTTTACAAGAAATTTAAAAGAAGATTTCTGGCTTATGGGTGAAGTAATACATGGTGATTACAGCAGATGGGCAAACAGTGATATGCTTGACAGCGTTACAAATTATGAACTGCATAAAGGACTTTATTCAGGTCACAATGACCATAATTATTTCGAGATTGCCCATTCGGTAAAGAGACTTCTAGGAATATGCGGTGATACAAGATTGTACACATTTGTTGATAATCACGATGTTGAACGTATATATTCAAAGGTAAATAATAAAGAACATCTTTACAATATTTATATATTGCTGTACACTCTTTACGGCATTCCTTCCATTTATTATGGCTCAGAATTTGCGATTGAAGGAAAAAAAGAAAGTGGTTCTGACTGGAATCTTCGTCCTTGTCTTGAACTTGATGATTTTAAAGATGCATATGAAAATAATGCCATAACTAAATTGTGCATACAGTTAGGAAAGTTGAAAAAAGATTATACAGAACTTAGTGCGGGCGGATATGAGGAATTGCTGCTTACTAACAGACAATTTGCATATTCAAGAAATTATAATGGAAAAGTTATTGTCATAGCTCTGAATAATGATGATAATGAGACAGAGCTTACGATAAATCCTCATGTGGCATGCAATGAAGCAAAAATAATACTTGACGGAAGTGTTGAAGATAAAAATGAGAGCGTGGACTGTAGAGTTGAAAACGGAAATGTCATTGTAAAACTTCCGGCAAATTATGGAACTATAATAGAATTATCATAGTTACTGACCACTAAATTATAATAACATTAAAATGAAAGCTGAGGTAAACGACAGATGAATTACGATACAATAAAAGAGGAAATTAAAAATATTGATATTACATTGCCGCCGCCACAGGAAGAACCGGAAAGACAATATTATTTTATAAAAAAGATGCAGCACTGGATGGAAGAAAAAAAAGCGGAAAAGGGCAGAGAGCTTACATGCTGTGTAAATACATTCGGCTGCCAGATGAATGCGAGGGATTCGGAGAAGATAATAGGAATCCTCATGACCATAGGATATAAGGTTGTGGAGGATGAAGATGCTGACCTTGTCATATTTAACACATGTACTGTAAGAGAAAATGCAAATCTTAAAGTGTATGGACGGCTTGGACAGTTAAAGAAATATAAAAATAAAAATCCGGAAATGATTACAATGCTCTGCGGCTGCATGATGCAGGAAGAGAGCGTTGTTGAAAAAATAAAGAAAAGTTACAGAAATGTTGATGTTATATTTGGAACACATAATATATTTAAATTTGCTGAACTTCTCTCAATGAAAGTGCTTGACAGAGCTGACAACAAAAAAATGATAATTGATGTATGGAAAGATACGACGGAGATTGTTGAGGAACTTCCGGTTGAGAGAAAATATCATTTTAAGAGCGGCGTAAATATAATGTTTGGCTGCAACAACTTCTGCAGTTATTGTATTGTTCCATATGTAAGAGGAAGAGAGAGAAGCAGAGAACCTGAGGATATCATAGCTGAGATAGAATGTCTTGTAAAAGACGGCGTTGTCGAAATCATGCTTTTGGGACAGAATGTCAACTCTTACGGCAAGAATTTGGAAAATCCGATTTCATTTACTGAGCTTTTAAGAAGAGTTGAGAAGATAGATGGATTGAAGAGAATAAGATTTATGACATCGCATCCAAAGGATTTGTCGGATGAACTTATTGAGTATCTCGGTGAGTCGAAGAAAGTATGTAAGCAGATGCATCTTCCGCTTCAGTCAGGAAGTGACAGGCTTTTACAAAAAATGAACAGACATTACACAAAGGAAGGTTATCTTACACTGGTTGAAAAGATAAGAAAAGCTGTACCTGACATAGCACTTTCTACAGATATAATAGTTGGATTTCCGGGAGAGACGGAAGAGGATTTTGAAGAAACCATGGATGTGGTAGAAAAAGTTAAATATGACAGTGCGTTTACATTTATATACAGTAAGCGAACAGGGACACCGGCGGCTGCTATGGAAGAACAGATTGACGAGGCGGTTGTTAAAGAAAGATTTGACAGACTTTTAGCAAGAGTTCAGGATATTGCCGCTGAGAAAGCTGCTGCTGATACAGGCAAGGTTCAGAATGTTCTCGTCGAAGAGATAAATGACCATGACAGTTCACTTGTGACAGGAAGGACAAGCAAAAATTATCTTGTTCACTTTAAAGGAGACGAGTCACTTATAGGAAGTATAGTTCCTGTTAAATTATGTGAGAGCAAAGGATTTTATTATATAGGTGAAATGGTTAAATAGCAATTAAAAAAATATTGTTATAAAAAAGGAAATATAAATTTTGTGTCGAATAACTAACATAGAGGGTTTTAGCATTTGAAGTGCTTGACGTATGTTAGTTATTTGTATGATGGGAGGTTTAATTGCTATGTATTACACAGAGGAACAGATTGAAGAAGTGCGTTCCAAGAGTGATATCGTCCAGATTATAGGGCGTTATGTAAATTTGAAACGAACAGGAAGCAGTTATGTCGGATTGTGTCCTTTTCATAGTGAGAAATCGCCATCATTTAATGTCAGTCCGTCAAGACAGATGTATAAGTGTTTTGGATGTGGTGTCGCAGGAAATGTAATAACATTTATCATGGAGTACGAGAATTATACTTTCCCGGAAGCTATGGAATTTTTGGCAGAGCAGGCAGGCGTTACTATTTCAAAAAGTGAACTGTCCCCTGAAATGAAAAGAGAAAAGAATTTAAGAACAGAGCTTGTACAGATAAATGCCAAAGCAGCATCATATTATTATGCCAAACTTAAGTCACCGGCGGGAAAGACAGGATATGAATATTTTTTGTCGAGAGGTTTATCGGAAGAAACCATAAGACATTTCGGTCTTGGATATGCCGGACAGGGCGGCAGTGAACTGTACCGGTATTTGAAAAGCCAGGGGTATGCAGACCAGGTACTTAAAGAAACAGGGCTTTTTAAGATGGACGAGCGTGGTGTTTACGATAAGTTCTGGAACAGGGTTATGTTTCCAATAATGGATATCAACAACAGAGTTATAGGTTTTGGTGGCAGAGTTATGGGTGATGCCAAACCAAAATATCTTAATTCCCCGGAGACAAAGCTGTTTAATAAGAGTAAGAATCTGTTTGGATTAAATTATGCGAAACTTGGAAAAAAGAAAAATATAATTCTTTGTGAAGGTTATATGGATGTTATAGCCATGCATCAGGCAGGATTTACAAATGCTGTAGCATCACTTGGAACAGCGTTTACATCGGAACAGGCGGTTATTTTAAGAAGATATACCGATGAAGTTCTGCTGACATATGACAGTGATCAGGCAGGTGTAAAAGCTGCACTTAGAGCCATTCCTATGCTTAGGGATGCAGGCATAAACGCACGAATTGTGCATATGGAACCCTACAAAGACCCTGATGAATTTATAAAGGGGCTTGGAAGTGAAGAATTTGAAAAAAGAATGGCTGAAGCGCAAAATGCTTTCCTGTTTGAGATAGATGTACTTAGAAAAAGTTATGATATAAGTGACCCTGAACAAAAAACGAAATTTGATCACGAAATGGCTGCAAAGCTGTTGGTTTTTGAAGATAAGGTTCAAAGGGATAATTATATCGAAACGTTGTCTGCAAAGTATTCAATAAAAAAAGAAGATTTGCGTGGACTTGTCATAAAAAGTGCAAACAGAATTCCAGCTAATAAGGGAAACGCCAATGTCCACAGTGAAGGCTATAATAGAAATATAAAAAAAGTAAATGAAAGCGGTATAGAACACTCGTATAAATTGCTGCTCTCATGGCTTGCGGATGAACCAAATCTTTTTGATGACGTGAGTAAAATTATAAATAAAGATGATTTTGAGGAAGAACCTTACAGAAAAGCTGCAGCTTTATTATATGAGCAGTTTGAGAACGGAGAAGTTATTCCGGCAAGGATAATAAATCATTTTGAAGAAGCAGATGAACAAAAAGCAATAGCAGATATATTTCAGACGACATTTAAAGTTAAAATGGAAAAAGATGACATGGAAAAGGCTTTAAATGAAATTGTATATAAAATAAAAAAATACAGTATAGACAAGAAACTGAAAAATATGACAGATATAAACAATCTTCAAAATTTGATGATTGAGAAAAATAAACTTCAGAATAGAGAGAAAATGCATATTTCTCTAAAAGATGGTTAGAGTATAAACGAAGTCATTATATGATGTAGAGACAAAAATATTGTTTAGTGTCAGACAAGACATCATTGTTTAAAGTGACAGGTTTTTTACATAAAAGAAAGGATGGAACGATATGGCAACAGAGAAGAAACCGGCTAAGAGTACAGGAAAAAAATCTGCATCAAAAAAAGCAGAAGAAAGAAATATCGAGGAAGAAAAGAAGAAATTTCATGAAAAGCTGATTGCACTTAAAGAACTTGCAAAGAGCAAAAAGAATGTTTTGGAGCTTGGAGAAATCAACAATTTTCTTGCAGATATTCAGCTTGACGAAGAAAAAACCGAAAAGGTTATTGACCTGCTTGAGGCAAGTGGTGTCGACGTGCTTAGAATTTCAGATGATAAGGATGATGCCGATGATGATGCACTTATTCTTGAACTTGAGGAAAGCGGAGAAGTTCCGGATGAGGATGAAATTGAGAATATCGACCTTTCAGTGCCGGATGGTGTAAGTATTGATGACCCGGTTCGTATGTATTTAAAAGAGATAGGAAAAGTTCCGCTTCTTTCGGCTGACGAAGAGGTAGAGCTTGCACAGCGAATGGAAAAAGGTGATATAGAAGCTAAGAAAAAACTTGCCGAGGCAAACTTACGACTTGTTGTAAGTATTGCAAAACGCTATGTGGGAAGAGGAATGCTGTTCCTCGACCTTATCCAGGAGGGTAATCTTGGCCTTATAAAGGCAGTTGAAAAGTTCGACTATAAAAAAGGATATAAATTCAGTACCTATGCAACATGGTGGATTCGTCAGGCGATAACGAGAGCAATTGCCGATCAGGCAAGAACAATCCGTATTCCGGTGCATATGGTTGAGACAATAAACAAATATGTGAGAGTTCAGAGACAGCTTTTGCAGGAACTTGGAAGGGAACCACAGCCTGAAGAGATTGCAAAGCAGATGAACATGCCTGTAGACAGAGTGCGTGAGATTCAGAAAATATCCCTTGAACCGGTTTCTCTTGAAACTCCTATCGGTGAGGAGGAAGACAGCCATCTTGGAGACTTTATCCAGGATGATAATGTTCCTGTACCGGCAGAGGCAGCAGCATTTACACTTCTTAGAGAGCAGCTTGACGAGGTGCTTGGAACTCTTACAGAAAGAGAACAGAAGGTTCTTAAACTTCGTTTTGGTCTTGAGGATGGAAGAGCGAGAACTCTTGAGGAAGTCGGAAAAGAGTTTAAGGTAACAAGAGAGCGTATACGTCAGATAGAAGCAAAAGCACTTAGAAAATTAAGACATCCAAGCCGCAGCCGCAAATTAAAGGATTATCTTGAGTAAGGTAAAGCTTTCAAAGAGACTTGAAGTGGTTGCATCATCCGTAGGTTCTGGCGGAACAGTCGCTGATATAGGATGTGACCACGGTTTTACTTCCATCTATCTGACTGAAAATAAAATGGCAAAATGCGGGATTGCCATGGATATAAACAAAGGTCCTTTAGAAAAGGCAAAAATTCATATAGAGCAGGCAGGTCTTAAAGATACGATTGAAACAAGATTATCGAATGGTCTGGATAAACTTGAAATAGGGGAGGCAGATACGATTCTTATAAGCGGAATGGGCGGTGCACTGATAACAGAGATTCTTACAAAAGAAAAAGATAAGACTCTTAGTGCAAAGGAACTTGTTTTATCGCCTCAGTCAGAAATATATCTTGTAAGAAAATGTCTGCATGAACTTGGATTTTTCATTCAGTGTGAAAAAATGGTCTTTGATATGGGAAAATATTATGTGGTTATAAGAGCTTTGAGAAAAGATGTGTCAGTAAAATCAGAGCTTGGTTTGGAAAAATGCAGTGAAGTGTCCGATGCAGAAATGTATGACGAAGCAGATTATGTATACGGCAGGTATCTTATTGAAAATAAAGACAAAGTTTTTTGTGAATTTCTTGAAAAAGAAAGAAAACGCATGGAGAGAGTAATTGATGCATTAAAGAGAAACGGAATGTCAGAAACAGAAATTGGTAAACAAAAGATATCTTCTGAATATAATTTATTGAGGCAGACTTTGTTAAGAATGCATTGACATAAATAGGGGGACTATAATGGTTAAAGTTACTGTATGTGGTATAACTAAAGAATATAAAGACGGAATTACATATAGAGAGGTTTCAGAGGATTTCAGGGATAATTATAAATATGATATTATTTTAGCAAAAGAGGGCGCAAAACTGATTGAACTGAATAAGACAATAAAATCTGACTGTGAAATTGATTTTGTGGATGTTTCAGATTCAAACGGACATAAAACCTATGTAAGAGGTGTAAGTATTCTTATGCTTGATGCATTTTATTCCGTATGTGAAGGAATGCCGCTTGGGAATGTATTTATAAAATATATGATAGGTGACAGCTGTTATTGTGAGGCAGAGGGAATAGAAATAACGGATGAAATTTTGACAGAGATTGAAGAAAAAATGCATGAGCTTGTTGAAAGAGACATCAGGTTTGAAAAGCGTATAGTCAGCACCGCTGAAGCAATGGAGATTTTTGAAAAACATAAGATGTTTGACAAGAAAAAATTGTTTGAGTACAGGAGAGTATCTACTGCAAATATTTATTCACTTGACGGATTTGAGGACTATTACTATGGTTATATGCCGGCAAGTACAGGAATTCTCAAATATTTTACTATAGAAAAGTACAATGATGGTTTTATGGTAAATATGCCTAATAAAAATACGCCTGTTGAAGTGAAAAAGCATATTCCGAGTCCTAAGCTGTTTAAAACACTTCAGGAAGCAGGAAATTGGGGTAAAATGGTTGATGTAAGCACAGTGGGAGCGTTAAATGAGGTTATTGCAAACGGTGGAGCATCAAATCTTATTCTTGTTCAGGAAGCTTTGCAGGAAAAGAAAATAGCTAAGATAGCTGAAAAGATAGCTGAGGACAGCAGCAGAAAATTTGTTATGATAGCGGGACCGTCATCATCGGGCAAGACTTCGTTTTCACACAGATTAGCTATACAGCTTCGCACATTTGGCATAACACCACATCCTATATCACTTGATAATTATTTCAAGAACAGAGCTGATACACCGAAAGATGAAAATGGTAATTACGATTTTGAATGTCTTGAAGCAATAGATGTTGAACAGTTCAACAAAGATATGACTGCACTTTTGGCGGGAGAAACGGTTCAGATGCCTGTATTTAACTTCCTGACGGGACAGAGGGAATACAAAGGTGATTTTTTAAAGCTTGGCAGGGATGATATACTTGTACTTGAGGGCATTCACGGTTTAAATGATAAGCTTTCGTATTCACTTCCGAAAGAAAGCAAGTTTAAGATTTACATAAGTGCGCTTACACAGTTAAATATTGATGAACATAACAGAATTTCAACAACTGATGGCAGACTTATCAGAAGGATGGTAAGAGATGCAAGAACAAGGGGAGCATCCGCAGCAAAGACAATTTCAATGTGGCCTTCCGTAAGAAGGGGTGAAGACAAATACATATTCCCATTTCAGGAGGAAGCAGATGTTATGTTTAACTCGGCACTTATATATGAACTCGCTGTATTAAAGCCATATGCAGAGGCTGTTTTATTTGGAATACCAAAGGATGCACCGGAGTATATAGAAGCAAAGAGATTGTTAAAGTTTCTTGATTACTTCCTGACAGTAAGCAGTGAGGGGATACCTAAGAACTCACTTATGCGTGAGTTTGTTGGCGGCAGCGTTTTTAATGTTTAAATTTAGAATGTGTTTGCAAAACTAAATGTACATTGTGTATAATGCAAAGATATTGATAGTTTTGCAAATGCTTATCTAATATAGGATAAATGACAGAAAGGAAATGACTTGATATGGCAAAAATAATTGACGGAAAGAAGATTTCACAGGAAATAAAGGATGAGTTAAAGGAGAGAGTGGCTGCGCTTAAAGAAAAAGGGGTTGAGGTTACACTTGCTGTTATCCAGGTGGGCAGCAATCCGGCATCTACAGTTTATGTAGGAAACAAGAAGAAAGCATGTGCATATGTTGGAATAAAATCTTTGGCATATGAACTCCCTGAGGAGACGACAGAGGCAGAACTTCTTGAACTTGTGGAAAAATTAAATAAAGATGATTCAGTAAACGGCATTCTTGTACAGCTTCCACTTCCTAAACATATTGATGAAGATAAGGTTATAAAGACTATCTCACCTGAGAAAGATGTTGACGGATTTCATCCTGAGAGTGTCGGCAAATTGAGCATAGGGCAGAAAGGTTATGTTTCATGCACACCGGCAGGAATTATCCAGCTTTTAAAGCGTTCTGACATAGAAATTGACGGAAAAGAATGTGTTATCATAGGAAGAAGTAATATTGTAGGAAAACCTATGGCTATGCTTTTACTTAGAGAGAATGGAACAGTGACAATCACTCATTCCCATACAAAGGATTTAAAAGAAGTAACAAGACGTGCAGATATACTTATTGTTGCAATAGGCAGAACTAAATTTGTCACTGCAGATTATATAAAAGAAGGCGCTGTTGTAATTGATGTCGGAATGGACAGAGATGAAAACGGGAAACTTTGCGGTGATGTGGACTTTGCAGATGTTGAGCCTAAGGCGGGTGCGATTACTCCAGTTCCGGGCGGCGTAGGCCCTATGACTATCGCAATGCTTATGCACAATTGCGTGAGTTCAGTTGAAGAATAAATAAAAACAGAAAAGAGGAAAATTGTGAATATATATTTTGTATCACTGGGGTGTGATAAAAACCTTGTAGACAGCGAGATGATGATTACATCTCTTAGAAAAAACGGATTCGTGCTCACGGATGATATAGAAGAAGCGGATGTCATTGTTGTAAATACATGCTGCTTTATAGGAGATGCGAAAGAGGAAAGTATCAACACTCTTATAGAGATGGGCGGTTATAAGGATGGCAGATGTAAACTTTTAGTTGCAGCGGGCTGTCTTGCCCAGAGGTATCACAATGAGATAAAGGAGGATATTCCGGAAGTTGACCTCATTGTCGGTACGATGGGATATGAGGACTTATCAGACAAGATAAATGAAGCTCTTGATGGAAAGGGAGTTTTGGAATCTTTAAAGGATATAGATTATCTTCCGACACCTCTTACGGACAGAGACAGCATGTCGGGCGGATATTACGCATACTTAAAGATTGCAGAGGGCTGTGACAAATGTTGTACTTATTGTGTTATCCCGAAAGTAAGGGGACATTACAGAAGTGTTCCTATGGATAATCTTATTGCACAGGCAAAACATCTTGTAAACAATGGAGCAAAAGAACTTATCCTCGTAGCGCAGGAGACAACTCTTTATGGAAAAGATATTTACGGAGAGAAGAGTCTTCCAAAACTTCTTGATGAGCTTTCGGAGATTGATGAGCTTAAATGGATAAGAATATTGTATTGTTATCCGGAGGAGATAACAGATGAGCTTATTGATGCCATAAAGAGAAATCCAAAAGTCTGCAATTATCTTGATATGCCTATCCAGCATGGTGCAGATGATGTACTTAGAAGAATGGGAAGATGGACAAACAGAGAGCAGATAGAAAACACTGTATCAAAACTGAGAAAAGAGATACCTGATATTGTGCTTAGGACTACTCTTATTACAGGTTTTCCGGGAGAGACAGAAGAAGATTTTGAACAGTTAAAAGAGTTTGTCGAAAAGATGCAGTTTGACAGACTCGGTGTATTTACTTATTCAAGGGAGGAAGATACGCCTGCTGCTGAGATGGTTGAACAGATAGAAGAAGAGATAAAGGCTTCAAGACGTGATGAGATAATGCAGATACAACAGGATATTGCTTTTGACAAGAGTAATTCCAGAGTGGGAGAAATATACGAGGTAATGATAGAAGGAAAACTGCCGGAAGAGGGAGTATATATAGCAAGAACATATATGGATGCCCCGGATGTTGACGGATATGTTTTCATTCAATCAGATTATAATTTTGATTCTGGAGATTTTGTTAAAGTTGAGATAACAAGGTCAGATGAATATGACCTTATTGGTGAAATTATAGATTAAGATACAGTACACTAGAAAGCTTCTAGATGAAAAATTTTGAGAGTGCACTGTATAAAAACGGAGGCTTAGTATGAATTTACCAAATAAAATAACGATGCTTAGAGTTATAATGATACCTTTTTTTGCGTTTTTTATGCTTACGGATATGGTTGAAGGTTCTAAGTATATTGCTGTTGCGATTTTTATAATAGCATCGCTTACTGACACACTGGATGGTTTTATCGCAAGAAAATATAATCTTGTATCAAACTTTGGAAAATTTATGGATCCACTTGCGGATAAATTGCTCGTAAGTACGGCACTTATATGTTTTGTGTCTGTTCCGGATAATCCTATGCCAGTATGGGGAGTCATAATTATAATAAGCAGGGAGTTTATAATAAGCGGTTTCAGACTTGTTGCTGCAAATGAAGGCATAGTCCTTGCAGCAAGCTGGTGGGGAAAAATAAAAACAACAGTGCAGATGGTGATGTCGGTATTTCTTATAGTTAATTTTGATGGAAAAGTTATAAATATTGTTGAGAATGTACTTATCTATGCTGCAATTTTATTGACGGTAATATCACTTGTCGATTATCTTGTAAAGAACTGGAATGTCCTTGATGATGGCAAGATGTAGCAGGGAAAGGCTGGCAAAAGATGAACAAAGTAATAGTTGTTGGCGGTGGGGCAGCAGGAATGATGGCTGCCATATCTGCCGCAGATTCAGGGGCAGAGGTTATTCTGATTGAAAAGAATGAGAAACTTGGAAAAAAAGTTTATATTACAGGTAAAGGAAGATGTAATATAACAAATGAAAGTGATGTTGAAAATCTCTTAAAAAATGTAAGGTCAAATCCTAAGTTTTTGTACAGTGCTTTCTATACATTTGACAGTTACAGGATGATGGATTTTTTGGAAGGCGAAGGCTTGAAGTTAAAAACCGAGAGAGGCAACAGGGTTTTTCCAGAGTCAGATAAGTCATCAGATGTTATAAAAACCTTAAAAAAAGCACTTGAAAAGAGAAAAGTAAAAATTGTATTAAATACAAAAGTATTGAAAATTGAGATTAAAGACGGTATATGCCATGGTGTCATAGTGCAGTCCGGAGACAAGAGTGGAAGTTATACGGCAGATAAAGTTATTGTTGCGACAGGAGGCTGTTCTTACCAGTCAACAGGCTCAACAGGTGATGGTTACAGATTTGCAAAAGATGCAGATATAAAAGTTACAAAATGTTATCCTTCACTTGTTCCGTTTAATATCGGTTCAGATATACCAAAAAGACTGCAGGGACTTTCACTTAGAAATGTCAAAGTGACACTTTCTGATAAAGGCAAAGTTTTGTATGAAGAACTTGGAGAAATGCTGTTTACACATTTCGGTGTCAGCGGTCCGCTTGTTTTAAGTGCAAGCACATTGGCATCCGGAAAAGATGTGTCACAGATGGAACTAAGCATTGACTTAAAACCCGCACTTTCTAAAGAACAGCTTGACGAGAGAATTTTGAGAGATTTTTCCGAAAACAGGAACAGTTATTTTAAGAACAGTCTGTCAAGACTTCTGCCGGCAAAGATGATACCGGTTATCGTTGAACTGTCGGAAATTGATGAAAAGAAACAGGTAAACAATATAACAAAAGAAGAAAGAAACAGGCTTGTCAATCTTTTAAAGAGACTTACATTTAAAGTTGAAAGTCTGCGTGGATTTAATGAGGCAATAATCACAAAGGGTGGTGTATCAGTCAAAGAGATAAATCCGGGAACAATGGAGGCAAAAAAAGTAAAAGGTCTTTTTTTTGCAGGAGAAGTCCTTGACCTTGATGCTGTAACAGGTGGTTATAATCTGCAGATAGCGTGGTCAACAGGGTATCTTGCCGGAATGGAAATATAAAATAATAAGTGAGAGTGAGGAAAGAGAATGTATAATATAGCAATAGATGGACCGGCAGGAGCCGGAAAAAGTACAATAGCTAAAAAGGCAGCAAAGAAACTTGACTTTATTTATGTCGATACGGGCGCAATGTATAGAGCTATTGCATTGTATTTTATTAGAAACGGAGTAGCCGCTGATGATGAAAAGACAATCAGTGAGAAATGCAGTGACATAAATGTGTCTATAGATTATGTAGACGGTGTACAACAGGTTATCTTAAATGGTGAAAACGTGAATGATTATATCAGAACAGAACAGGTGAGCATGATGACCTCAAGTGTTTCAAAATATCCTGCTGTAAGAGAAAAACTTTTAAATCTTCAGAGACAGCTTGCCACAGAGAAGAATGTAATAATGGATGGAAGAGATATAGGAACATGCGTGCTTCCTGATGCAAAGACAAAAATCTTCCTTACTGCAAGTGCCGGGGAGAGGGCAAGAAGAAGATATAAAGAACAGGTTGAAAGAGGAATTGAATGCGACATCAAACAGATAGAAAAAGATATAATTGCAAGAGATGAGCAGGACATGAACAGGGAGATAGCACCACTTAAACAGGCAGAAGATGCCGTGCTTATAGACTCATCTGACATGAGCATAGAACAGGTGGTTGATGCCATTATTGATGTTTTTGAAAAGACAAAGTAGGGAGCGATATGAGAGAAGTTACAACTGCAAAAAGCGCGGGTTTTTGTTTTGGTGTAAAACGTGCTGTTGATATGGTTTATGATGAGGCGAAAAAAGGTGAAAGAGTATATACACTTGGCCCGATTATTCATAATCAACAGGTAGTAGAAGATTTAGAAAAAAAAGGTGTAAAAGTCATAGATTCTGTCAATGATATAAATAACGGATATGATGCAACTGTCATAATACGTTCGCATGGTGTACCGGAAAAAGTTATAAAGGCACTTAGAGAAAAAAATGTGAATATAGTCGATGCAACATGCCCGTTTGTATTAAAGATACACAAAATAGTTAAAGAGGCATCACAAAACGGAAAAACCATAATTATAATAGGAAGCGACAATCATCCTGAGGTAGAAGGGATAAAAGGCTGGTGTGTCAATGAACCGGTTGTATTGGAAAGCGTTGAAGAAGCAGAAAATTATACTGTTGATGGCGCAAAAAAATTATGTGTTGTATCACAAACGACATTTAATTACAAGAAATTCAAAGATATAGTTGATATTTTATCTAAAAAGAGTTATGATATAGATGTTATGAATACAATTTGCAACGCTACCGAAGAGCGTCAGACAGAAGCGGGTACTATTGCGAGGCAATCCGACGCGATGTTAGTAATAGGTGGAAAACATAGTTCAAACACCCAGAAACTTTATGAAATTTGTAGAAAAGAGTGTGAGAACACATATTTTATACAGACACTTGATGACCTGGATTTGAAGCAACTTCAATCTTTTCGTAGCGTGGGTATTACTGCCGGGGCTTCAACCCCAAATAATATTATTAAGGAGGTTCAATCATATGTCAGAAATGAATAATGAATTTGAACAGTTATTGGAAGAATCATTAGTAACAATCCACAATGGAGAGATTGTAGAAGGGACAGTTATCAGCGTTAAGGAAGATGAAATCATCTTAAACATCGGCTATAAGGCTGACGGTATCATTACAAGAAATGAATACAGCAATCAGTCTGGCATCGACCTTAGAGAAGTTGTTAAAGAAGGCGACAAGATGAAAGCTAAAGTTCTTAAAGTAAACGATGGTGAGGGACAGGTTCTTCTCACATATAAGCGTTTAGCTATGGAACAGAGCAATGAGCATATCAAAGAAGCTTTTGAAAATCAGACTGTATTAAAAGCCACAGTTACAGATGTATTGACAGGCGGTTTAAGTGTAGTTGTTGAGGAAACAAAGGTATTTATTCCTGCGAGTCTTGTATCAGACACATATGAGAAAGACCTTTCAAAATATGCAGGACAGGAAATAGAGTTTGTTATCAGTGAGTTCAACCCTAAGAAGAGAAGAATCATCGGTGACAGAAAGCAGCTTTTAGTTGCAGAGAAGAAGAAACTTCAGGAAGAGTTATTCGCAAGAATCAATGTAGGAGATGTTGTTGAAGGTACGGTTAAGAACCTTACAGACTTCGGTGCATTCATCGATTTAGGCGGAGCAGACGGACTCCTTCATATTTCTGAAATGTCATGGGGACGTGTTGAGAACCCTAGAAAAGTATTCAATGTTGGAGATAAGACAAAAGTTCTTATCAAAGATATTAAAGATGACAAGATTGCACTCAGCCTTAAATTTGAGGATCAGAACCCTTGGTTAAATGCTGCTGATAAGTACAGCGTAGGTTCTGTAGTTACAGGCAAAGTCGCAAGAATGGCAGATTTCGGTGCATTTATCGAGCTTGAGCCGGGCGTTGACGCATTACTTCATGTCTCACAGATTTCAAAAGAGCATGTTGACAAGCCATCAGATGCATTGAAGGTTGGACAGGAGATTGAAGCAAAAGTAGTTGACTTTAACCCTGATGATCACAAGATAAGCTTAAGTATTAAAGCTCTCCTAAATGATAACGAGTCAGAAGAAGAGGAAGAAGTTACAGAGTAAAAGCTCTGCTGGATTGCATAAATGTGTAAATGAAATTGTCAGCAAAGCTGGCACATGTTTTGCAATAAGAACGCAGAATGTTCTTAAATACGCCAATCCGGTTATTCGGATTGGCGTATTTTAATATAAAGGAGGGATGGAAATTGGGAGATTATGAAAAGTTCAAAGAAAAAGTATATCAGCTCACAAAGATAGACTTGAGCAGTTACAAAGAAAGACAGATGAAAAGGCGTATTGATTCATTGATAACAAAAAACAAGATAAAGAGTTATGATGAATATATTGAAGCAATAAAACAAGATAAAAAGATGCTTGATGATTTTGTAACATATCTGACAATCAATGTTTCTGAGTTTTACCGTAACCCTGAACAGTGGAAACTTTTGGAAAATGAAATTTTACCATATCTTTTTGAATTTTTCGGTAATGACCTTAAAATATGGAGTGCGGCATGTTCTACGGGAGATGAGCCATACACACTCGTAATGTTACTGTCGAAGTTTATTCCTTTAAACAAGATTAAAGTCATCGCCACCGATTTAGACAGGGTTGTACTTGAAAAAGCACAGGTAGGAATTTACGATGAAAAGAGTCTTAAGGGACTTCCAAAAGAGTACATAACAAAGTATTTTACTAAAGTAGGAACAAGAAGTTATCAGATTTCAGATGAAATAAAGAAGCGCGTTGAATTTAAACAGCACAACCTGCTTAAAGATACCTATCCTACAGGCTGCAATATGATTGTCTGCAGAAATGTTATGATTTATTTTACAGAGGAAGCGAAAGCGGAAATATACAAGAAATTTAATGCGTCTCTTAAAAATGACGGTATTTTGTTCGTGGGAAGTACAGAACAGATTATATCGCCGGGAGAATCAGGATTTTCAACATATAAATCATTTTTCTATAAAAAGGCAGCTCATTAGTGGGCTGCTTTTAATCTTGCACAATTGTGAGTTTTTTAGTAAAATGGAGGTTGTGTATATAAGTATGGACGAAAATAAATGCAATATGAGGTGAAATATGAGTGATATTATTAAGGTAGTTGTTGATGCCATGGGTGGAGATAATGCTCCGCAGGCACCTATAAAAGGTGCAATTGATGCAGTCAATGAAAATGATAAGATACATGTTGTATTAGTTGGAAGAACTGATGACATCAATACAGAACTTGCAAAATATAAATATGATAAGGAACGTGTGACAATTGTACACGCTGATGATGTTATCGGATTTGATGAACCTCCGGTAATGGCGATAAGAAAAAAGAAAAAATCTTCAATCGTTGTCGGAATGAATCTTGTGAAGCATGGCGAGGCAGATGCATTTGTATCGGCAGGAAGTACAGGAGCCATACTTGTTGGTGGCCAGTTTGTTGTGGGTAGAATCAAAGGCGTAGAGCGTTCGCCTCTCGCACCGCTTATTCCTACAGCAAAAGGACCAGCACTCCTGATTGACTGTGGTGCCAATGTGGACGCAAGAGCATCACATCTTGTTCAATTTGCAAAGATGGGTTCGATATATATGGAGAGAATTGTCGGAATAGAAAAACCGCGTGTTGCCATCGTAAATATCGGTGCTGAGGAAGAAAAAGGAAATATGCTCGTAAAAGAAACATATCCTTTACTTAAGGAATGTAAGGATATCAATTTTATTGGAAGTATCGAGGCGAGAGATATTCCTAAAGGGGATGCTGATGTTATAGTATGTGAAGCATTTGTAGGAAATGTAATATTAAAATTATACGAGGGTCTTGCATCAACACTTCTTGGAAAAGTAAAAGAAGGACTTATGTCAAGCCTTAGAAGTAAAATAGGTGCGCTTCTTATCAAACCGGCACTCAAATCAACACTTAAACAGTTTGATACATCAGATCAGGGTGGAGCTCCGCTTCTTGGTCTTAACGGTCTTGTTGTAAAAGCACATGGAAGTTCGTCAAGTGTGGAAATCACACAGGCAATAAGACAGTGCATACAATTCAATGAAGAAAAGATAAATGAAAAAATAAAAGAAAATCTTATTATTGAATAGGTGGTGCAATATGGAATTTCAAAAACTTCAAAAAATAATTGCAGAGGTTTTGAGTATTGATGATACAGATATTGTCCAGGAAATGAGTTTTATTGATGACCTTGGAGCAGACTCTCTTGAGCTTTTTCAAATATTGATGGGAGTTGAAAAAGAGTTTGACATATCAATAGATGAAGAGACATTAAAAGACGTTATTACGGTCGGTGATTTGTTGGAAATTATCTGTTAAGAAAAGCATCGTATAAAAACGAAGAATGTTAGGAGTGTGCCTGATGAAACAGGAAAAATTATTAGAGTTTCAGAAAAAAACAGGATATGAGTTTAAAAATACGGATTTGCTAATAACAGCACTTACGCATAGTTCATATTCAAATGAAAACAGATTGAAAAAATACATGTGTAATGAAAGACTTGAGTTTTTAGGAGATGCCGTGTTGGAATTGATATCAAGTGAGCAGATATACAAAGAAAATCCGACAAAACCTGAGGGAGACATGACAAGAATAAGAGCAAGCTGGGTATGTGAGCCTACACTTGCCTTATGTGCGAGAGATATAGACCTCGGAGATTATGTTATGCTTGGCAGGGGTGAAGATTTGACAGGAGGAAGAGAGAGAGACTCCATATTGTCAGATACGCTTGAGGCAACAATAGGTGCAGTCTATCTTGATGGGGGATTTGAGAAAGCAAGAGAGTATATTAACAGGCATATATTAAATGATATAGAGAAGAAAAAACTTTTTTATGACAGCAAAACCATATTGCAGGAAATAGTTCAGGGTGAGCATCTTGATATGGAATATGAGCTTCTAAAGGAGGAAGGACCGGATCACAATAAATCATTTACCGTTGCTGTAAACATAGGCGGTGAAAGATTTACGACGGCTGCCGGTAGAACAAAGAAAAAGGCAGAACAGTCTGCTGCATATCAGGCTATACTTAAGCTTCACAAATAATTAATCAGGAGAACATCGGATGTATTTAAAAAGTTTAGAAGTACATGGTTTTAAATCATTTGCAAACAAGTTGATATTTGAATTTCATGACGGAATAACCGCAATTGTAGGGCCAAACGGCAGTGGAAAAAGTAATGTAGCCGATGCAGTCAGATGGGTGCTTGGAGAGCAGAGTGCAAAGCAGCTTCGTGGCGCGAAAATGGAGGACGTTATTTTTGCGGGAACACAGATGAGAAAACCACTTGGTTTTGCATATGTAGCCATTACTATAAGCAATGAGGATCACAAATTAAATGTTCCGTATGAAGAAGTTAAGATAGCAAGAAGAGTTTACAGGTCAGGAGAGAGTGAATACCTGTTAAATGGAACAGCATGCAGACTTAAAGATGTTCAGGAACTTTTGTTTGACACAGGTATAGGTAAAGAAGGATATTCTATAATCGGTCAGGGTCAGATAGACAAGATATTAAGCGGAAAGCCTGAGGAAAGACGTGAACTTTTTGACGAGGCAGCCGGAATTGTCAAATACAAGAGAAGAAAAGCAAGTGCACAAAAGAATCTTGAGGAAGAGAGACATAATTTAGAGAGAATAGAGGATATTCTTTCCGAGATAGAAAAACAGGTAGGTCCGTTGGAGAAACAGGCGGGAAAAGCAAGACAGTATCTTATGCTTCGTGATGAGTTACGAACACAGGATGTAAATATGTTCCTTATAGAATATGATCGTATTCATGATGAAATAAAAGAGTTTGAACAAAAACAGGAGATTGCAGAGAACGATTTAAAAAATGCCAACGCCGAGCATGAAAAAAGCAGGGCAGAGTATGAAAAGTTACAGGAAAAACTTGATGATAAAATAAAAAGTATCGAGACTCATAAAGAAAATTTAAATACAACAAGAGTTTTATTAAATAATTGTGAGGCGGATATAAGGCTTTTAAATGAAAAAATCCGTGGTATAAAACAGAGTGAAAGTCATTATAAGGAGGTCATAGACGATTATCAGCTCAGAATAAAAAAATATGACCTGGAATACAGCCAATATGTCCGGCAGAGAGAAGATAATAACAAAAAGATAGAGCGGGTAAATGCTTTGTTACTGGAAAATAAGAAAAATATCGAGGTTCATAAAAATAAAATATCCGATATTGAAAAGTTTATAGGGAAAGTACAGGGACAAAAACTTGCAAGCATAAATGCAGCTGCTGATGTAAAGAGTGAAGAGTTAAAATACAAAACTTTACTCGAACAAAATAATATAAAGAGAGCAGAACTCAATAAGAGGATACTTCAAAACAAAACGGAAAATTCAGTTCTTACTGAAAATATGATAACTCATAAGAAAGCATATGACGAGATAACCGAAAAAATAGATGCTTTAGATGTTGCAGGAATATCGCTTCAAAATACGTTAAATGAGCTTACTAAACAAAATCAGAATGTACAGAAAGAGCATAGCGATATTCAGCAAAAATATCATATGGAAAATTCAAGGCTCAATTCATTGAAAAATATGACTGAGCGATATGAGGGATTTGGACAGAGCATAAAACATGTTATGGAAAGAAAAGGTGATACACCGGGAATAATAGGTGTAGTTGCCGACATCATACGTGTAAAAAAAGAATATGAGATTGCCGTTGAGACTGCACTTGGAGGAAGTATACAAAACATTGTAACGGACAATGAGCAGACAGCAAAAAAAATGATAGAGTATCTGAAAAAGAACAGGTATGGAAGGGCAACATTTCTGCCTCTTACAAATATTCATAAGAGAGCAGCAAACAATGCCGTAAATATTATGTCTGAAAAGGGTGTTATCGGGATGGCATCAGAACTTGTCTTTGCAGAAGAAAAATACAATGAACTTGTAAATTATCTTCTTGGCAGATTTGTAGTCGTTGATAACATAGACAATGCTATTGCGCTTGCCGCAAAATATCACCATACACTAAGGATTGTTACTACTGAGGGAGAGCTTCTTAATCCGGGCGGTTCTATGTCAGGTGGTGCATTTAAAAATAATAATAATCTTCTTGGAAGGCGCAGGCAGATAAGCCAGCTTGAAGAAGATGTGTCAAAATTAAAGACTGAGCTTGAAAAAACGCTGCATCTGATCGAAAAAAGCAGAGATGAAATTGCTAAGTTCAGGGAAAAAATCGGTGCCAATGATAAATTAAGGCAGGATTTTGTGTTGAAGCAGAATACGGCAAAGATAGGATATGAGCGTGCGTCAGCGGATTTAAAGAAGAGCGAAGAACAGCTTGAACTTATCAGGATTGAAGGAATGAGAATAGAAGATGATAAGGAAAAGTTAAAAAGCACGATGGATAATATCACTAAATCATTGCTTAAAAGTGAAGATGAGTCCAAAAATTTTGATGATGAGATAAATAGACATCAGACGGAACTTGGCAGTGTAAAAAAACAACTGGAAGACTTAGAAAACAAAGAATCAGATTATACGCTTGAACTTACTTCACTTACACAGAGCATTGGATTTATTGATGAGAACGTAGACCGTATTGAGCAGGGCAAAAAGATTATTGAAAAGCAATTGGAGGAGACTGCAGAAAACAGCAAAAACATTGACAGTCAGATAGACGAGAAAAAAGAAGAAATAATAAAAACAGAAAATACAATAAAAGAAAAAAGAAAAGAAACAGAGAGATTAGAACACCAAATAGAAGAAGAAAATTTGGAAAAAGAAGAACTCTCACAAAAAAATAAAGCTTTTCTTGACAAAAGAGAGGAATTGTCAAAAAATATAAATGAGCTCAAAATGGAATGTTTCAGACTTTCAGGAAGAAAGGAAAAACTGACAGAAAGCATTGACAATTACACAAATTATATGTGGGAACAGTATGAACTTACATATCACAGTGCACTCTCGCTTAAAACACAGACTGAACTTACCATACCTAGTATGAAATCAAAAATAAGTGAGATAAAGAAACAGATAAAATCACTTGGTTCAGTAAATGTAAATGCTGTTGAACAGTATAAGGAAGTTTCAGAAAGGTATGAACTTCTTACAACGCAGCACGATGATTTGATAGAGGCTGCTAAAGTTCTTGAAAAAATTATTGAAGAACTTGACATAGAGATGAGGAAACAGTTTGAAGAACAGTTTTCAGAAATAAGAAACAGATTTGATAAAGTCTTTAAGGAATTGTTTGGTGGCGGAAGAGGTACACTCGAACTGATGGAAGATGAGGATATTCTCACGGCGGGCATTAAGATAATCGCTCAGCCGCCGGGAAAGAAACTGCAAAACATGATGCAGCTTTCAGGTGGGGAAAAAGCACTTACAGCAATAGCACTTCTGTTTGCAATACAGAGTTTGAAACCATCACCGTTCTGTCTGCTTGACGAGATAGAGGCGGCACTTGATGATTCAAATGTAGGAAGATATGCAGATTATCTTCATAAGCTTACCAAGGATACGCAGTTTATTGTTATCACGCACAGAAGGGGAACAATGAATGCGGCAGATATTCTTTACGGAATTACAATGCAGGAAAAAGGTGTTTCGACACTTGTGTCAGTAAGTCTGCTCGATGAGAAAGATATAGCCAATTAAATAATATAATGCAAGGGTCAAAAATACCTTTTTGCACCAACATCATAATATAAAACGGAGGAATTATGTGGGAAAGTATAAAGAATAAATTTAAAAGAAAAAAACATGTTGAAGAAGTGGAAGACGCCGTTGTAAATGAAGAAGAACAGGCCGAAGAAAAAACAGAAGCCCTGGCAGGGGATGAAAATACAACCGATAAATCATATGAGCCTGATATGGCAGTTGAAAGTACGGAAAGCAAAGATACAGACGATTCGGAAACAGAGGAGAAAAATTTACAGGAAATTAAACCAGATGATATTTCAGATGATGCCAAAGAAAAGGAAGAGACAGTTTCTGAAAATTTAAAAAATGATGAAGAAGTTATTTATGAAACTTCAGAAAAAGAAAAAGAGACTGCTTCAGAGATTTTAGAAAGTGAAGGAGCTGCTCCTGAAATTCCGGAAGAAAATACGGAGGAAAACAAGCCTGAAAAATCCAAGAAGAGGGGTTTCTTTGGAAAACTTATTGACGGTCTTACTAAAACAAGAGACAGTTTCGTTTCGGGACTGGAGAATGTTTTCAGCGGTTTTTCGGAGATAGACGAGGACTTTTATGAGGAACTTGAGGAAGTTCTTATAATGGCTGATATAGGTGTTGCGACAACGGAAAAAATTATTGAAAATCTTCAGGAGAAAGTTAAGGAGAACAAGATAAAGGAAGTTGCAGTGTGCAGACAGCTCCTTGTTGATTCAATAAAAGAGCAGATGCGTGTACATGATGATGCATATGACTTTGAGAATAAAAAATCGGTTGTTATGCTTATCGGTGTAAACGGTGTCGGAAAGACAACATCTGTCGGAAAACTTGCATCACAATTTAAGTCTGACGGAAAGAAAGTTATTCTTGCGGCAGCAGATACATTCAGGGCGGCAGCGATAGAGCAGCTGACGGAGTGGTCTAACAGAGCAGGTGTTGAGCTTATTGCAGGACAGGAAGGCGGAGATCCGGCAGCGGTTGTATATGATGCAGTAAATGCGGCAAAGGCAAGAAATGCTGATATATTGGTATGTGATACGGCAGGAAGACTCCATAATAAAAAGAATCTTATGGAGGAATTAAAAAAGATAAACAGGATTGTGGAAAGAGAATATCCGGACGCATGCAGGGAAACATTTGTTGTGCTTGACGGCACAACAGGGCAGAATGCACTTGCACAGGCAAGACAGTTTAGTGAGGTTGCTGATATTACCGGTATAATACTTACAAAGCTTGACGGAACTGCCAAGGGAGGAATCGCAATAGCAATTCAGTCTGAAATGAATATTCCGGTCAAATATATAGGTATCGGAGAGCACATAGAGGATTTACAGAAATTTGATGCAGATGCGTTTGTAGATGCATTATTTGAGACAAAGGGATAAATAAATTAAGAAAAACAGAAGGGAGCAAATAATGATATGTTGACATTAGATAAATTTGAAGAGGCATCAGAAAAGGTGAAAGAGGTTGTACTTCCTACAAACCTTATTTATAGTGAATATTTTTCAGAACAGACAGGAAATAAAGTTTATTTTAAGCCTGAAAATATGCAGTATACAGGAGCGTATAAGGTAAGAGGTGCATACTACAAAATCAGCACTCTTTCAGAGGAAGAAAGAGAGAAGGGACTTGTAACAGCATCAGCAGGAAATCACGCACAGGGCGTTGCTTATGCAGCAAAACTTTACGGTGTTCCTGCAACCGTGGTAATGCCAACAACTACACCACTCATTAAGGTAAACAGAACAAAAGGATATGGGGCTAAAGTCGTGCTTCATGGTTCTGTCTACGATGAAGCCTGCCAGTATGCGCTTGAACTTGCAAAAAAAGAGGGGGCAACATTTGTGCATCCTTTTAATGACGAGGTTGTAGCTACAGGACAGGGTACAATTGCAATGGAGATTTTTAAAGAACTTCCTACAGTTGACATAATTCTTGTGCCAATCGGAGGCGGCGGACTCGCAGCAGGAGTTTCAACTCTTGCAAAACTTTTAAATCCGAACATAAAAGTTATAGGTGTTGAGCCGGCAGGTGCAAGCTGTATGAAAGCATCATTGGATGCAGGAAAGGTTGTTACACTTCCAAGTGTTGATACTATTGCAGATGGTACAGCGGTTAAGACACCGGGTGATATTGTATTTCCATATATCCAGAAAAATATTGATGAGATAATTGCCGTAGATGACCATGAACTTATTGTAAATTTCCTTGACATGATGGAAAATCATAAGATGCTTGTTGAAAATTCAGGTCTGCTTACAGTTGCGGCGTTAAAACATCTTGACTGCAAGGGTAAAAAGATTGTCTCAATCTTAAGCGGCGGAAACATGGATGTTATAACACTTTCTTCGGTTGTACAGCACGGACTTATTGAAAGAGGAAGAGTATTTACAGTATCAGTTCAGCTTCCTGACAGACCGGGAGAACTTGTGAATGTCGCAAATGTGATTGCTAAGCTTAAAGGAAATGTAATAAGACTTGAGCATAACCAGTTTGTAAGCATAAACAGAAATTCAGCTGTTGAACTTAGAATTACTCTTGAGGCATTTGGACATGAGCATAAGAAAGAAATTATAGATGCGCTTAGAAATCACGGATATGACCCGAAAGAGGAAAGTCCGACAGGATTATATGAGTAAAAATTTAATGCATTGCATTAAATTGAAAAAATGTTTGGCTTAAACGCTTTGAAAAGGTGTGATGACAATTTTTTAGCTGTTTGAGAATAAATTAAGAATCGGAGGTTTAGGATGAGTCAGTTTAAAAATGGGACAGATTATATTGGAAGTGAATTGCTTCACACACCGGGTGGAGTAAGAGATACCTATGGTGTAGAATGTGAAAATAAGTTAGATGTGGCAGGAAAAGTTCATGATGTTATGAAATCATATGGATTTGATGATATACAGACGCCTACATTTGAATATTTTGACATATTCAGTAAAGAGAGAGGAACTGCCTCTTCAAAAGAAATGTTTAAATTTTTCGACAGAGGAAATAATACGCTTGTATTAAGACCGGATATGACACCTCCGATTGCAAGATGTGTGGCTAAATATTATAGGGAAGAGCAGATGCAGATTCGTCTTTGCTATACTGCAAACACATTTGTAAATACAGACCCGTATAAAGGAAAACTTCAGGAAGTTACCCAAGTAGGTGCAGAGCTTTTTGGAGATGCAAGTTCAGATGCCGATGCCGAGATGATAGCTCTTACAGTCGAAAGTCTTTTGAGCAGCGGCCTTAAGAGATTCCAGCTTGAGATAGGACATGCAGATTTGTTCAGGGGAATTGTCGAGGAAGCAGGATTTACACCTGAGGAGACAGAGAAACTTCATGAGTTGATTGAAAGTAAAAACTTCTTTGGAGTTGAGGATCTTCTTGATAACCTGACTGTGTCAGAGGGTCTTAAAGAGGTGATATTAAAGCTTCCTGACCTTTTAGAGGATTTTGATAAAGCGGCTGAATTTGTAAAAGAACGCTGCAAAAACGAGAGAGTTTTGAAAGCTCTTGACAGACTTGCTAAACTTAATAATATATTAAAAATATATGGTTTTACCGACTACGTTACAATAGATCTCAGTATGCTTAGCCATTACAGTTACTATACAGGTGTTATATTCAGGGCATATACATATGGAACAGGTGAGGCTGTTGCAACGGGCGGACGTTATGACGGACTTGTCGGACAGTTCGGAAAGGATACACCTGCCATAGGTCTTGCAATTGTGCTTGACCAGCTTATGCTTGCGCTAACAAGACAGGATATTACTGATGAAAAGTTTGTATCTGGCTGTATTCTTCTCTATCCTAAGGAATTGAGACAGGAAGCAATAAACAAAACAGCAGCACTTAGAAAATCGGGTGAAAATGTACAGCTTGTACGCAAATCTTCACAGAAAGATATTGAAATGTACAAGGAGTATGCGAAGAGAATGAATAAAGAAAAGCTGTTATACTTAAAAGACAAGTCAGTTGTTGAAGAGATAACATTTAAATAGGAGGAACATATGGAATATATAACATTTGCATTGGCAAAAGGAAGACTTGCGAAACATACATTGAGTCTTTTGGAGAAAATTGGCATTACATGTGAGGAAATGAAAGACGAAAAAACAAGAAAACTCATATTTGTAAATGATGAACTTGGATTTAAGTTTTTCCTTTCAAAAGCATCCGATGTTCCTACATATGTTGAACTTGGAGCCGCAGATATAGGGGTAGTCGGAAAAGATACAATACTCGAGGCTGGCAGAAAACTTTATGAAGTGTTAGACTTAAATTGTGGAAAGTGCCGTATGTGTGTTGCAGGACCGGCGAGTGCAAGAGAACAGTTAAACAACGGTTCACTTATCAGAGTTGCAAGTAAATATCCGGGGATTGCAAAAGATTATTTTTACAATAAAAAACACCAGACAGTTGAGATAATCAAACTTAACGGTTCGGTTGAACTTGCACCTATAGTGGGACTTTCAGAAGTTATTGTTGATATAGTTGAGACAGGTTCTACTTTAAAAGAAAACGGTCTTGAAGTATTGGAGGAAATATGTCCTTTATCAGCAAGAGTAGTTGTAAACGAAGTGAGCATGAAGATGCAGCATGAGAGAATAACGAAACTTATTCGTGATTTGAAAAAAGTTATACCTGACGAGTAGAAAGCTAAATTAGGGAGGCAGCCATGAGAATAGTTAAACTTACAGAGAAAGAACGTAATAATATATTGGAAAATCTCTTAAAGAGAAGTCCAAATCAGTACAGCAAATTTGAAGATACGGTAAATGATATTATCGAAAATGTAAAGGCAAACAAAGATAAGGCTTTATTTGAGTATACTGAAAAATTTGACGGAGTAAAGATTACTGAGGAGACTTTCAAAGTAACAGAGGAAGAGATTAAAGAGGCGTATACAAAAGTAGATGAGCGTCTTGTGGAGATAATCAGAAAAGCACTTGTAAACATAAGAGATTATCATCAGAAACAGGTTTGTTACAGTTGGTTTGACAGTAAGACAGACGGAACACTTCTCGGACAGAAGATTACACCTCTTGCAAGAGTTGGTGTGTATGTACCGGGAGGAAAAGCAGTATATCCTTCATCTGTACTTATGAATATTGTACCTGCAAAAGTTGCGGGAGTAGATAAGATTGTTATGACAACACCTCCCGGAAAAGACGGAAAAGTTTATCCTATAACACTTGTAGCTGCACATGAAGCAGGAGTGGATGAAATCTATAAAGTTGGCGGAGCACAGGCTATTGCGGCACTTGCTTTTGGAACAGAGAGCATCAAAAAGGTTGACAAGATAGTAGGTCCAGGAAATATATTTGTTGCACTTGCAAAGAAAGCCGTTTACGGTCATGTAAGTATTGATTCAATTGCAGGTCCGAGTGAAATACTTGTGCTTGCAGACGAGACTGCAAATCCGAGATATGTGGCAGCCGACCTTCTTTCACAGGCTGAGCATGACGAGATGGCATCTGCAATACTTGTTACAACAAGTGAAGAACTTGCAAAGAAAGTATCAGATGAAGTTGACGGTTTTGTAAAAGTTCTTTCAAGAAAAGAGATAATACAGAAATCGCTTGATTCATATGGATATATACTTGTTGCAAAAGATATGAAAGAAGCTATAGATACAGCAAATGAAATAGCTTCAGAACATCTTGAGATTGTGACAAAGAATCCGTTTGATACAATGACAAGAATAAGAAATGCAGGAGCAATTTTCCTTGGCGAGTACAGCAGTGAGCCTCTCGGAGATTATTTTGCGGGACCAAACCATGTACTTCCTACAAACGGAACAGCTAAGTTTTTCTCACCGCTTTCAGTTGATGACTTTATAAAGAAATCAAGCATTATTTCATACTCTGAGGAGGCACTTGAGCTTATTCACACTGATATAGAGGACTTTGCAAAGGCTGAGAAACTTACAGCGCATGCAAATTCAATAGCGGTAAGATTTGAATAAGTTTTTGTGAAAGGTTTTGGTTTGATTATGAGTGATAATATAAATAAAAGAACTGCCGAGGTTTCAAGAGTGACTGGAGAGACTGACATTTTGGTAAAGATAAATCTTGACGGCAGCGGTCAGGCAGATATTGACACAGGAATAGGTTTTTTTGACCATATGTTGAACAGTTTTGCAAGACACGGACTTTTTGACCTTACCGTAAAGGTTAAGGGAGATTTGGAAGTTGACTGCCATCATTCCATTGAAGATACGGGAATTGTATTAGGTCAGGCAATAAAAGAGGCTGTAGGTGATAAAAAGGGCATTAAGAGATTCGGTGAGTGCATACTTCCGATGGATGAGACCCTTATGCTCTGCGCACTTGACCTTTCAGGAAGACCTTATCTTGTTGAAAACATGGAATTTAGTGTGCCAAATGTAGGAGAATTTGATACTGAGATGGTACATGAGTTTTTCTATGCTGTAAGTTATTCGGCAGGGATGAATCTTCATTTAAAAATGCTTGATGGTTCAAATAACCATCACATTATAGAGGCTGCATTTAAGTCATTTGCAAAGGCACTTGACAAGGCAGTAATGTATGATGAGAGAATAAGCGATGTATTGTCCACAAAGGGCAGTTTGGGAGAATAAACGGAGGATATATGAAAAAGAAAAAAATAATTCCATTTATAAATGCAGAAAATGAATATCCGGAAAATATTATAAAACTTGCAGATGAGTACGCATGCAAGGGGGCAGATGAGCTGTTTATTTATAACTATACCGGTGATGAAGCTTCGAGGGAAGAGTTTTTAAGTACGGCAAGAGCAATTGAAAAACAGATAGATATTCCGTTTATGATAGGAATGTATATTGAAAGATTTGAAGATGCCAAGAAAGCTCTTTATACCGGAGCATATAAGCTTGTAATCAGAAATGCACTTTTGCCTGAACAGGAAGTTATTGATGAGATTACTTCTAGATTTGATAAAGACAAGCTTATGCTTGAAGTTGATATGAAAGCTGCATTTATGGACGCCGAAGCACTTGATAAATATTATGATATGGGTGTAGGCAGTGCAATGCTTAAACATATTGACTGCACAAAAAGTTTTACGGATACCATAAATAATACAAAAATGGATATTATGATAAGAGACGGACTTATAAGAAATGACCTTGCAGAGCTTTTATCATTTGAAAAGACAGATGCCGTATCAACAAATTATTTTGAGGATACCGAGGACAGAGATATTTACAAAGCAAAAAGGTCATTAAAAGATAAAGGCATAAATGTAGAAGTATTTGAAAGCCTCATTGATTTTTCTGACTTTAAACTTATGGATAACGGCCTTATACCTGTAGTAGTTCAGGATTACCGTACAAATGAAGTTTTGATGGTTGCTTACATGAATGAGGAGTCATATGCAAAGACTATAGAGTGCGGAAAGATGACTTATTACAGCAGAAGCAGACAGGAACTGTGGCTCAAAGGTGATACGTCAGGCCATTATCAGTATGTAAAGAAACTTATGCTTGATTGTGACAATGATACAATTCTTGCAAAGGTTCGCCAGGTTGGTGCCGCATGTCATACCGGAAGCAGAACCTGCTTCTTTAAGGAACTTGCAAAAAAGGAATATATTGAAACAAATCCATTGACAGTATTGCTTGAAGACTATAAAATTATCATGGATAGAAAAGAAAATCCAAAAGAAGGCTCATATACGAATTATCTTTTTGATAAGGGAATAGATAAAATCTTGAAAAAATGCGGTGAAGAGGCAACAGAGATTGTCATTGCTGCCAAAAATCCTGATTCAGAAGAACTTAAATATGAGATTGCAGATTTTCTTTATCATATGATGGTTCTTATGGCTGAATGTGATATTGACTGGAGTGATATAACAAAGGAACTTGTCAACCGCAGATAGAAAGGTATGGTGAAAATATGACAGGAGTTTTACTGTTAAAAGGTCTTGCAGACCTTACATTTGGAGGAGCATTTTTATGGTATCTCGTTAAGTTTCTTGTTAGTATAGGACTTGCATTTGTCGCTATATTATGCGGAATAAAGTGGCGCAAATCAAAAAATGAGAAGACAGACAGCATGGGTATTGCCAAGAAAAAATAAAACGTGGCAATTGCATAGCGGTGGATTGTCACCGGAGTCTTAAAAAGTTTTAAAGGCAGAAAAATGGAAATCGAAAAAAAATTCAAGGTAAAACAGCTTCCTGACAATTTGGATGGATATGAGCAGAAGCATATTGAGCAGGGGTATCTCTGCGTCAATCCGGTTGTCAGGATAAGAAAAAGCAATGACAGGTATATTCTTACTTATAAATCACTTGCCGCAGGCAGTGACGATAAGAATACTGATTTTAGAATAAACAATGAAATAGAAGTTTTCCTGACAAAAGAAGGGTATGAACATCTGAAAGAAAAGGTTGACGATAATCTCATCATCAAGACCAGGTATATTATACCTCTTGAAGATGGACATACAGGAGAACTTGATGTTTTTGGAGGTGTCCTTGAGGGGCTTTATTTTATTGAAGTAGAGTTTGAGAGTGAAGACGACGCCAAAAATTTTGTACCGCCAGACTGGTTTGGCGAAAATGTAAGTGATGATAAACGATACGCAAACAGTTACCTCTCAAAGTGTAACGATTTAAGCGTATTTTTATAAAAAACGAATAAAAAGATGGAGGCTCATTATGTTTAAGATTTTAAAGAAAGAGTATCTTGCCAACAACATCTGGCTTATGGATGTTGAGGCACCAAGAGTAGCAAAATCATGTCAGCCCGGACAGTTTGTTATTGTAAAGACAGATGAAGAAGGAGAGAGAATTCCTCTTACGGTTTGCGATTATGATAGAGAAAAAGGAACAGTTACAATAGTATTTCAGACAGTTGGTGCATCTACAACAGAGATGTCACGCTATGAAGTCGGAGAGAGTTTCATGGATTTTGTAGGTCCTCTCGGATGTGCATCTGAACTTATCGAAATGCCTGTAGAAGAATTAAAGAAAGAAAAGCTTTTATTTGTGTGCGGTGGTGTTGGTACAGCACCTGTGTATCCACAGGTAAAATGGATGAAAGAGCATGGCATTGATGTTGATGTAATCATTGGTGCACGTACAAAGGACATCATGATACTTGAAAATGAGATGCGTGAAGTTGCAGGAAATCTTTATATTGCAACAGATGACGGTTCTTATGGATTTAAGGGAAATGCATGTGACCAGATAAATGAACTTGTAAAGAACTTAAACAAGACATATACGAGAGTTGTAGCAATTGGACCTATGATTATGATGAAATTTGTAGCAATGCTTACAAAAGAACTTAATATCCCTACAATAGTAAGTATGAACCCTATTATGGTTGATGGAACAGGTATGTGTGGTGCCTGTCGTCTTAAAGTAGGCGATGAGATTAAATTTGCATGTGTAGACGGACCTGAATTTGATGGACATCTTGTAGACTTTGATCAGGCTATGCGTCGTCAGAGAATGTATAAAACAGAAGAGGGCAGAGCAATGCTTAAGCTTGAAGAAGGAGATACACATCACGGTGGATGTGGTCAGTGTAACGGCTAAAAAACATCTGTAGAAAAACATAGAGATAGAGTTGTAGAGAAAGGAAAAAATCATGGAAGTTGATGTTATGAAGAGAATTCCTGTTCGTGAGCAGGAACCAAAAGTTCGTGCAACGAATTTTAAGGAAGTTTGTTTAGGATATGACAAAGAGGAAGCAACAGCAGAAGCAACACGTTGTCTTCAGTGCAAGAATCCACAGTGTGTAAAGGGATGTCCTGTAAATATAAATATACCTGGATTTATCAGCGAACTTGTAAAAGGAAATGTTGAGGGAGCTTACCAGGTAATCAGTGAGTATTCAGCACTTCCGGCTGTATGTGGTCGTGTATGTCCACAGGAGAGCCAGTGTGAGTCAAAATGTATCCGCGGAATCAAAGGTGATGCTGTATCTATCGGTAAACTTGAGAGATATGTTGCTGATACAGCAAGAGAAGAGGGGATCAAACCTGCAAAGGCTGACAGCTTAAACGGAAAGAAAGTTGCAGTTATTGGTTCAGGTCCCGCAGGACTTACATGTGCAGGGGACCTTGCAAAACTTGGATATGATGTGACAATATTTGAGGCACTTCATAAGGCAGGCGGAGTATTATCTTATGGTATTCCTGAGTTCCGTCTTCCAAAGAGCAAAGTTGTAGATAAGGAGGTTGAGAACGTAAAATCACTTGGAGTAAAGATTGAGACAGACGTTGTAGTAGGAAAAGCTGTTACAATTGATGAACTCTTAAATGACGAAGGTTTTGATGCAGTATTCGTTGGTTCAGGAGCAGGTCTTCCAAGATTTATGGGTATTCCGGGAGAGGATGCAAACGGTGTATTCTCAGCAAATGAGTACCTTACAAGAAGCAATCTTATGAAAGCTTTTGATGAAAATTATGATACTCCAATCATTCCGGGAAATAAAGTTGCTGTAGTCGGTGGTGGAAACGTTGCAATGGATGCAGCCAGAACAGCACTTCGTCTCGGCGCAGATGTACATATTGTATATCGTCGTAGTGAGGCAGAGCTTCCAGCCAGAGTTGAAGAGGTACATCATGCAAAAGAAGAGGGAATCAATTTTGAACTTCTTACAAATCCTGTAGAAATTCTTGAGGACGAAGATGGAAATGTTAAGGGAATGAAGTGCATCCGCATGGAACTTGGAGAGCCTGATGAATCAGGAAGAAGAAGACCTGTAGAGATTGAGGGTTCTGAGTTTGTACTTGATGTTGACACCGTTATTATGTCACTCGGAACAAGTCCTAACCCACTTATCTCATCAACAACAAAGGGACTTGAAATCAACAAGAGAAAATGTATCGTTGCTGAGGAAGAGACAGGAAAGACATCTAAGGCAGCTGTATATGCAGGCGGAGACGCTGTTACGGGAGCAGCTACGGTTATTCTTGCAATGGGTGCAGGTAAGGCAGCAGCTAAGGGAATTCATGAATTTTTAAGTAAATAATAAGTGCATTTAATATATGCATATTGAGCAGACAGACTTTGAAATATTTTCATATGAAAATTAAAAAGTCTGTCTGTTTTTTTGATTAAGTACATTGATAAAAGAAGCAGTATTTTCATAAAAATATTAAAAAAGTTCACAAACAACGATAAACAGGGGGATTGAGACAGTTTATACCCCGAAAATATGTGAATTATGACCAAAAAAAATAAGTCAAATAATACAATATATACAAAAAATAATATTCTATAAAAATATATAATGTCGAAAAGTTAAAAGAATCGGTGTGATATTTAGATATTCTCAATATTGTTCTAAAGTTAATGCTTTGTTACCATATATTCAGAAAATCTCTTAGTTCTGAGGTATCTAATTGTTCTAAAAAATCTGTGAGATTTTAGTACAAGATAAATATCAGTGAGAAAATTCTACATAAAATAAAAATCAATTTAGCAGTAAATTACCCGTAAAATCATAAAGTTTTCAAAAAAATTCCCATCTTTTTATTGAGAGTAAACAAAGAGAGTAAAAAAAATGAGAAAGGAGACATACATAAATTTATACAGTTTAAGATGAGAACAACAGGTAGGATTTGACACGGAACAGGAGATTTTCAATAGGAAGAAATGGAGGAAAAAGATGAAATATTTTGAGTTTATTGATGAAATGGCAAAAAGAGTAAAAATGTGCTTTGATAAGGAGGTATCAGTAGAAGTTCACAAGGTCGTAAAAAATAATTCGATGGAATATGACTCGCTTATAATTAATGAGCCGGGGAGAAATGTTACTCCTAATTTTTATTTGCAGGGCATGTACAGCAGATATGTTGACGGTATCGGATTAGACAGTCTTGTGTCAGAGATAGTACAAAAATATGAAAGTGCATATGACAGTGAAAAATATGAAAATTTGTCATTAGATTATGCTGACTGTCAGGAGAAAATAGTAATGAGGCTTATATCGTTTGAAAAGAATAAAAAGATGCTTGAGGAGACGCCGTATATCCCTTTTCTTGATATGGCAGTAGTATTTTATTTTCTGGCAGATAATGATCAGAATGGTATTGCATCCATAAGAATAACAAATGAAATTATGAATGATTGGAAAACGGATGTTAAGGAACTATATACTCTTGCTTCGGATAATTCAAAAAGAATTTTTGAAGAAAAAGTTATGCCGATGAGCAAAATGTTTGAAGAGTTTAATATTGATATCAGTAAAATACGTTCTGAAGAAGCTAATCGAATTTATGAAGAACGCAGTGAACCGTATGTTGTTACAAACAATATAGGTATAAATGGGGCAAGCGTAATATTATATCCTGATATGCTGAGGGAGATAGCGGCAAAATTAGGCGGAGACTTTTATGTTCTTCCGAGCAGCATTCATGAGGTTCTTGTAGTATCGGCAAGTGAAGATGTCGATGAAAAGAGCCTAAAAAAGATGGTGGAAGATATTAACAGGAATTATCTTCTGCCAGATGAATATTTGTCAGACAATGTGTACAAATACAATTTAATATACAATTCATTGGAGATGATAGCATAATAACCAGAGAAAACAAAAAGGAGAAAAATATGGAGAGAATAAAAAAGATAATAAAGAATCTGTTTTTTGCCGTTATGTTGCTGGCGATAACAATATCAGACGGTTCATTTGCAAACATAAAAAAGGTAAAGGCTGCCGAAACGCAGACTCATCAATATCTTGTAGTTATAAACAAGCCACATGTACTGCAAGGGGGACTGGAGGGACTGATTGACGGTCTGGCATCAAGCAACAGTGGGATAAAAAAGATTGATGACAGTTCGTATCTGCAGGTGGATATGTTGAGTACAACAGATTTTGCGGCACAATATAAGTCAATTGTCGGTGCTATAGACAGTTCAACTGTATACAGAAATGGTTATCATATAAAATCAAGTGTGGCATGTGGACCGGGTATTACAAGCAGAGCAGAAGAAGTGCCGCTTGATACTGCAAAAAGCATGATATTTGGTGATAGCAGCAGTCATAGAGCACTTTTTATCAGGTGGGAATGTGACCATATAACTGATTCATCAAAGTGGACATTGACATCGGCTGCCACATGTCAGCATGGAAATGAGTATGCTTGTTTGACATGTGGTGCGACAAAATCGGAGACTTATAAGATAGCACATGACTATTCGATTAGATATAATGCGGCTACATGTGCTGAGTTGGTTGTTTATAAGTGTACAATGTGCAACAGTACAATAACTACAGGAGAATACGGTGCACATAACTGGGCTGAAAAAAAGGCTGCGACATGTACCAGCCGCAGGATTTTATATTGTAAAACATGTGGGAACACAAAAGAGGATGGAGATGTGACAGCACATAAATATGTTTCGGATAAAGTTGTTGCACCTACAGCGGTTTCAAAGGGGTATACGAGACATTCATGTGTATGCGGTGCGTATTATGATGATAAATTTACATATAAGATTGAGTATGATGCTAATGGTGGTGTTGGGAATATAGGAAGCCAGATCGTAAATTATGATTCAAATGAAGTTTTAAAACAGAATACCTTTGCAAAAGAAGGTTGTTATTTTACAGGCTGGAATACAAAAGAAGACGGAACGGGAACAAGTTATAAAGACGGACAGGCAGTAAAAAATATCTCAATATCGACAGTGAGATTATATGCACAATGGAAAAAGTGTAAGTACATTGTTACATGTGTTGACTGTTATGAAGACGGAAGTGTAATTGACAGTATCAATAATAACAAAACAATGGAGGTTGAAAGCGGTGAGATGGTTTCAGGTGAAAATTTTGGAAAAGATGATGCATTAGGTGCATATTATCCGGGATTACGTTATTTATACAGTGATGCTGCTATAACCGTTTCGGGGGCTGTTAGTGTAAAGAGATATTTTAAAAATTTTAAAAAATACGGATTGACGGAAGCCGTAATCGCAGGAGATACGTTGGAAAAAGTGTCGGGAAAATCAGAGGATATAATAATTCCTGATGAAATCAAAGTAATAGGGGAAGGAGCTTTTGAGGGAAATACTGATGTTAAAACAGTAGAAATAAAAAACGGAACCTTGACAAAAATAGGAGATAAAGCATTTGAAAACTGTACAGGTTTGAAAAAGATAATTCTGCCATATTCAGTAAAAAGTATTGGAAAGGACGCTTTTAAAGGTTGCACTTCTTTGGAGATGATAGAAATTAAAAATCCGGAATGCAAAATTGATGAGTCATATGACACAATTCCGGAAAAGACGAAAATAAGAGGGTTTTCAGGGTCTTCGGCTCAGACATATTCAAAGAAAAATCATAAAGCTTTTGAGAATATAACAATTATTTATGATGATTTCTTTTGTGATGAGATATATCTGAACAAGTTCTCAATACCGGATGATGTTGAGACAATAGGTGACAATGCATTCAAAGAATGTGGCAATCTGAAGGAAATAAATCTCGGAAAGATAAAATCAATAGGAAAAAGTGCATTTGAGAACTGTGTATCGTTAGAGTATGGTAGGGATTTTTCAAAAAAACAGACAGGAGTCTTAATAATACCTGCTTCAGTGAAAAAAATCGGAGAGAGAGCCTTTTTTAATGATAAAAAGATAGCTCAAATGAAGTTTGAGGGAAAGGATACAAATATTGAAGATAAGACGGCAATAGATGAAAATACTTTTATAGGATGCTATGCGGGAAGTCCGGTATATGATTTTGCAAAAGAAAACGGATATAAAATTGTTTTACTTGTCGGATTTGATGATGAAACAAAATTAGAGATAACAGGAGATTATAAGAACAATACTGAGATAAAAGCAGTCATAATCGGAGATGAGATAAATAAGATAGACGAGTTTGCATTTGCAGGCTGCACAGGATTAGAGTATGTAGGAATTACGTCAGAAAATAGCATAATAAAAGAAATAAAAATAGGCAATTCGGCATTTTTAAACTGCAGTATGCTTGAAAAGTTTGAATGCGATGAAAATATTGAAATTTCTGTGATTGAAGATAATTCGTTTTCAGGTTGTGACAATCTAAAAGAACTTGTCATCGGTAATCCTAATTGTGTTATATCAGATAAGGAAAAGACAATCAGTGATAACACTGAGATAAAAGGATGGAGCAATTCAACGGTAAGAACATATTGTGAGAAAAATAATAAGAAGTTTGGTCAGATAGGTATTTCATATATTATAGGTTTTAATAAACAAGGTGGAGCTGGAGGTGAAGAATTAATATATGCGTATCCGGGAATGAATATGCCGGCTGTAATTTCACCTGAAAAGGCAGGGTATGTCTTTAAGGGATATTATAACGGAGACAGGCAGTATTATAATGCATCGGGAGAGTTTGTTTTAGGGGAAGAATTAAAAACAGAAGAGGATATGATTGGGGACAAAGCTCTTGAAGCAGTATGGAGTGCAGAAAAATACAATGTTTTATTTGATGCAAACGGGGCCAAAGGAAATATGAGTATGTTAAAAGATGTTGAGTATGACAGCGAATTTTTGGCACCGGACAGTGAGTTTATGATGGAGGGATATCATTTTACCGGATGGAGTGTCTCAGAAAATGGACAGGCTGGCATTTACAAAGCCGGAGATAAAATAAAAAATCTCACTCAGAATGGAGGACAGACTGTAAAACTTTATGCACAGTGGGATGAAAATTCTTATAGTATAGAATATAATTTGAACGGCGGTGTAGGAAAAATACCTGAAAGTGTATCTGTATTATATAATGACAATTACATTATACCTGAAAATCAGGGAACAAAGGAATATTATGTATTTGCGGGATGGAATACAAGATATGACGGAAGAGGAGAAAGTTTTAGTGCAGGGCAGCATGTAAAACAGCTTTCTGAAATACAGGATGAAAAGATAATACTTTATGCACAGTGGAAACCTGTTATGTATAATATTTATTTAAATCCTGACGGCGGAGAATTATCATACAGTGAAAATTCATTGCAGTATAATTGCGAAACGGAAGATTTTGAAATAAAAGAACCAAAGAAACATGGGTACGAATTTATCGGATGGAGTGAAGCTGGTAGTGATAAATTAAGTAAAAAGGTCATAATAAAGAAAGGCTCACACGGTGATATAAAATTAAATGCCAACTATAAACCGGCAGAATACAGTGTCAAATTTGAGACAAACGGAGGTGCTTTTAAAGACAATTCTAAAGTGGTAAAAACATATAAATTTGGAGATAATATCAACCTGCCTACAGATGTAGAAAGACAGAATTATATTTTTAAAGGCTGGAGTATATATCAAAATTCAAATAATGCAGATGTTACAAGAATTATTTCAAGTGATACGGGAGACAAGATTTTTTATGCTGTATGGGTTCCGGCAAGTTATAATATTACTTATGTAACAGATGGCGGAAGTATAGAAGATGCACAAAAAGCAACAGCGTATTTATACGGAACAGGTACAAGACTTCCGGAGAAAGTAACAAAAAAGGGATATAGTTTTGCGGGCTGGTATCTGAATGAGAAGTGCACAGGGCAAATGGTAACGACAATTACTGCAAGTGATACCGGGGATAAGAAGTTTTATGCAAAATGGCTGCCTGATGAAAAAAATGATTTTAACACACCTGCACCGACTGAAAGCAGCCGACCGGAGCAGAGTATGACACCATTGGAGAGTAATAAGCCACAGGAAAGCTTAGCACCGGATATGGATAATGAACAGGGAGGGACAATATCGCCAAGTCCTACAGTAAGCAATGAACCGGTGCCTAGTCAGGAACCCGGACAATCAACAAAGGAACCGTTTGACATAACAACATCCAGACCACATCAATCGCAGGGGACAGGTAAAGGAGAGAATAAAAATAATAGCACAAATAAATCCAAGAGTATTTTTAAGTACAGTAACTACAATAAGAAAAGAAAAACAGTTACACTAAAGAGAGTACGCAATAAAAAGATTAAAAAAGCTGTAGTTCCTGCTACTGTAAAATACAAGGGCACAAAATATAAAATTACGGTTATTTCTTCAGGCGCATTTAAAAACTGTAAAAAAATCAAAAATGTTACTATAGGAAAAAATGTAAAATTAATAGGCAAAAATTGTTTCCAAAATTGCCATAAATTGAAAAAGATAACCGTAAAATCAAAGATTTTGCGAAAGACAGGTAAAAACTCATTAAAGAAAACAAACAGAAAACTTAAAATAGTATGTAATAAGAAAAAAATAAAGAAATACAGAAAAATATTTAAAAATAAGGGAAATAAAACATACAGAGTAATAAAAAAATAATAAATTGGGATAATAAAAAAACGCACTCGAAGAGATTCGAACCCTCGACACACAGCTCCGGAGGCTGTTGCTCTATCCACTGAGCTACGAGTGCGTATAAATACAATTCATTATTCTAGCATACCGCATTGTTATTGTAAAGTGATTAGCGATGATTTGGTCAGCATTTGGTCATATATAATTGTTTGAAGGGTACGGTTAATGCATGGGGTGTGGCTGACAATTATTCAGCTAACTTTACAATAACTTTGTGTTGTGCTAAAATTATACTTTATGAAATGTAGGCATAAAGTTGTAAATTAGAAAAGAGAATTTTATGATTAAGTATAGAAAAATGATTGTTTTTTTTATCATAGGTGTACTGTTGATTGGAAGCGGTGCTATATATACGATATTGTCTGCTATGGGAACGGATGTACAAGAAGATGTGTCAGACAAAACTAAAACATCTGTAAAAAAAACACGGCAGGATGTGTCAGAGACTGATGTAAATGAACAGATAGAAAGCCTTATAAGTGAGTATTTAAATGCTAAACTTGCAGATGATATTTCTGCAATAAATACATATGTAAATGACTCTGAATATATTGACGAAAAAAAAATTCTGAAACAAAATCAGTATGTGGAATCATACAGCAATATAAAGTGTATAATAAAAGAATGTAAAAAAAAGGATACATACAGAGTTTATGTATATTACGATATGAAACTGTTCGATATAGAACAGCAGCTGCCGTCATTAGCATCATATTACGTTATCAGGCAGGATGGAGATTATAAGATTTTTTTTGGAAAGATTGGCAGCAGTTTACAGAAACAGATTCAAAATATGGATAAAAGTGAAGAAATAGTTTTATTAAAGGATTCTGTTCAAAAGCGTATGAAAGATATTATAGCCAAGGATGAGCAGGTCAGATTGTTTTTAGAGGGATTAAAAAGTGCAGGATACTGAAAGGCATGGTGATATATATGGATGAAAAAACAAGTGCAAACGGAGTGCGGATAAATAAATATCTTAGTGAAGCAGGTGTTTGTTCAAGACGTGAAGCAGACAGAATGGTTGAACAGGGAAGAGTATGTATTGACGGTGTCGTTGCAGTATCAGGCGCAAAAGTTTTTGAAGGACAGGATGTAACGCTTGATGGAAAGAATGTCAGAAAAGAGGAAGAGGAGATATATCTGGCATTTTATAAACCGAAAGGAATAGTTTGTACTACGGCAACAGAAGAAAACGGTGAGAAAATTAAAAATGTTGTCGAGTATATAAATTATGATAAGAGAATATATCCGGTTGGCAGATTGGATCAGGCATCAGAGGGACTTTTGCTCATGACAAATCAGGGTGATATAATGGAAAAAATATTAAGAAGCCGATATGGACATGAAAAAGAATATTTTGTTAAAGTAGATCACAATATAACAGATGAATTTTTGAAAAAAATGGGAGAGGGAGTACCTATACTTGATACAGTGACAAAGCCATGCAAAGTATGGAGAGAAGACGATAAAAGCTTTCATATAATACTCACTCAGGGATTAAACAGACAGATAAGACGAATGTGTGAATATTTTGGGTACAGAGTTGTGCATCTCAGACGAGACAGGATAATGAACATAACTCTTGCCGGATTAAAAAAAGGTCGGTATCGTAAGCTGACATTAAAAGAAATATCGGAATTGAAAAGAATGTTGTAAAAGTTTACTGGTAAGATATTTGGCAGTTTAATTATTCGTTGCACCGGAGTAAGAATAACAATATTTTTGATTAATATTATGGAGGAAATGATGTATGGCAGATATCGGCAGGATGAAAGAACTTATTGATATATTAAACAGGGCATCAGCTGTTTATTATCAGGGTAAAGACGAGATAATGAGCAATTTTGAGTATGATAAATTGTATGATGAGCTTGTATCTCTTGAAAAAGAGAGTGGACTGGTACTTGCAGGAAGTCCGACGCAGAAAGTTGGATATGAGATTTTGAGTGAACTCCCAAAACAGACTCATCCGTCTCCGATGCTTTCTTTAGATAAGACCAAACAGGTCAACGAGCTTGAAAGCTGGCTTGGAGACAAAGAGGGGCTTTTATCGTGGAAGATGGACGGATTGACAGTAGTGCTCACCTATGAAAACGGACAGCTTTTAAATGCTGTGACAAGAGGGAACGGCGTAGTTGGAGAGGTTATCACCAACAATGCTAAAGTATTTAAAAAATTACCAATCAGTATACCGTTTAAAGGACATATGGTATTAAGGGGTGAAGCTGTAATCACATATTCCGAATTTGAAAAAATAAATGCGTCACTTTCTGAGGAAGAACAATACAAAAATCCACGTAACCTATGCAGCGGTTCTGTCAGACAGTTGAACAATGAGATAACAGCAAAGAGAAATGTTGAGTTATACGCATTTACGCTTGTTGAGGCAGAGGGTGTAGATTTTGAAAATTCTCAGAAAAATAAGATGGAGTTTATGCGAAAGCAAGGCTTTCAGGTAGTTGAATATAAGCTTGTTACAAGAGAAAACATAGCTGAAACAGTTGAGTGGTTTTCAGATAAAGTCAAGACAAATGATTTTCCGTCAGATGGACTTGTTTTATTATATGATGATATAGAATATGGAGATTCACTGGGTTCAACGGCAAAATTTCCAAGAAATGCCATTGCATTTAAATGGGCAGATGAAGTGGCAAAAACAAAACTTTTGGAAATGGAATGGAGTGCATCAAGAACAGGGCTTATAAATCCGGTTGCAATCTTTGAGCCGGTTGAACTTGAAGGCACAACAGTAAGCAGAGCGAGTGTGCACAATATTAGTATCGTCAGGGAATTAAAGCTTGGAATCGGGGATGAAATTGAGGTTTATAAGGCGAACATGATAATACCTCAGATAGCCAAAAATCTTACGGAAAGTGATAGTCTTGAAATACCGGATAAATGTCCTGTATGTGGAGAAAAGACAGTTATTCACAAAGAAAATGATGTAGAAGTTTTATTCTGCGAAAATCCCGATTGTCTGGCAAAGAAAATAAAATCAATTTCTTTGTTTGTGAGCAGAGATGCGATGAATATAGACGGAATGTCAGAGGCAACGATTGAAAAATTTATAGCAAGAGGTTTCCTTCATGAACTTGCTGATTTATTTAAACTTGAGCGATATAAAGATGAAATTATATCAATGGAAGGCTTTGGAGAAAAGTCCTATGAAAAGCTTATAAAGGCAGCAGATGCAGCGAAGGTGACAACTACGGCAAAGTTTATATACAGTCTTGGTATTTCAGGTATAGGTCTTTCAAATGCTAAGATGATATGCAAAGCATTTGATAATGATTTTGATAAGATAAGAAAAGTTTCAAGGGAAGAACTTATTGAGATTGATGGAGTCGGAGAAGTATTAGCTGACTCATTTGTGTGCTTTTTTGAAAAAGAGAATAACAATCATGTAGTCGATGATTTGCTTAAAATCATTAAAATAGAAGATAGTGAGTCATCTGTTCAAAACGATATGGAAGGAATGAATTTCGTTATAACAGGCTCAGTTAACCATTTTTCAAATAGAGGTGCGGTAAAAGAGCTTGTGGAGAGCAGAGGTGGAAAAGTTACGGGCAGTGTGACATCAAAAACAAAATACCTTATAAATAATGACAGCACAAGTAATTCATCAAAAAATAAAAAAGCAAAAGAGCTAGGAGTGCAGATAATAACAGAAGATGAATTTATTGATATGTTTTCTGTTAAATTGTAGTATAATAGTTACCGTTCACACTGGTACAACAAATAATTGATATATTGAATAGCTATTAAAAAATAATGGGACAGAATATAAAGAATATATAATACAGGAAAGGGGCGTTAAATATGCCAATTAAAGTTCAAAACAATCTTCCGGCAAAGAAGATAATGGAAAAGGAAAATATATTTATGATGGACGAGACAAGGGCGGTATCTCAGGATATAAGACCTTTGTACATTGCAGTTTTGAATTTAATGCCGCTAAAAGAAGAAACAGAGGTGCAGCTTCTTAGAAGTCTTTCAAATACACCGCTTCAGATAGAGATAACTTTTTTGACAACAGCAACATATATTGGAACAAATACACCGGCAAGTCATTTAAATGAGTTTTACAAAACATTTGAGGATGTAAAAGACAAAAAATTTGATGGCTTGATAATTACCGGAGCACCTATTGAACATATGGAATATGAGGATGTTCAGTATTGGGATGAGCTTACAAAGATAATGGATTGGTCAAATACAAATGTTACCTCGACACTTCACATATGCTGGGGAGCACAGGCAGGACTTTATTATCATTTTGGAATACACAAATATATGCTGCCAAAGAAAAAATTCGGAATATATGAACACAATGTACATCACAGAAAAGAGCCTTTGTTACGAGGATTTGATGATGTGTTTTATGCACCGCACTCACGACACACAGGTGTCAGTCATGATGAGATAGCAGCATGTGAAGATTTGACGGTACTCGCTGAATCAGAGGAAGCGGGAGAACTTATTTTATTATCTCATGATGGCAGAAAAGTATTTGTTCTTGGTCATCTTGAGTACGATAGAATGACACTTGATTCAGAATATAAAAGGGACAGGGCAAAAGGACTTGATATTGATGTTCCTGAGAATTACTATCCAAATGATGACCCGGAGCAGAGACCAAAGCTTCGGTGGAGAGGAGCTGCAAACGCATTATTTAGCAATTGGCTTAATTATTACGTTTATCAGAATACACCTTATTCGTGGGATTAGAAACCGAGAAAACAGCGCAAAATAAGTTTTTTGTCAAAATGTTAAAAATTATAAAATTCTACGAAATTATATATATTTCAATGGGTAATTGGTGTAAAAGTGGCGTAAATAAAAATTAGTGGCGTAAATGACAAAAGACAATAAAATAAAGCTATTGTATGGTGCAAATATGAGAAGAATGTGGAAATATTCTTCTCTTTTTATATGTGAAAATAAAATTACAAAAAAGGAGAGTGATTGAATTGTATGACTAAGATTTAAGAGAGCGATTACTCTCACGGGAACAAATACAAAAATTAGACTTAGTAACTCAAACAATATTGTTTACAATGCAAAGTATTATGACAAAGAAATTAGTAGTAGGTTTTATGTTTGGCTGGATACTTATTCCGGTTGCAGTACTTAAATTATTATTTTTCAGAAGATAAGCAATAAGAAAAAACATCAAAAAGGGGAAGTATATGGAAGAAGATGAAATAAAATTTTGTCCTAAATGTGGAAAATCATTAAATGCCGGACAGCACTTTTGTAGTGAATGTGGCTGGAAAGTTGAAAATGTAACTCAGGGTTATGCAAAGTATCAATCAAATACAGTAGAGACAAATAGAAAGTACAATTTATGGCTTGCCGCAAAAGTGATTACGGTATGTTTTCTGGTAATAATTGCTGTACTTGCCGCGTATAACAGATATTTAAAAAAAATACAAAAACACTTGATTCTTCAGCTTATATAAACATGGCAAAAAAAGCACATTATGATAATTATGAAAATCTTAGCTATGAGCAGGTATTGTGGCAGTATTGTGATGGTGAAGACTGGAATTATTTTAGAGCTGACGATGACATATCGCAGGAGGCAATAGATGCCAGATGGGATGACAGTGATTCTTATATATTGCCGTATTCAGATGTAGAGAAATTGAAAAAGAGTGATGTGGAAAAACTAAATCTGAAAACGATTCAGTTTGCAATCAATGAGATATGCGCCAGAAAGGGAAGAAGATTTCTTGATCATAAAAGTAATACAAAATATCCTGAATTGAAAGAATACTTTGAAAATAAAGACTGGTATACACCATTATATGACTCTAAAAAGTTTGACAGTAATGTAAAAAAATATCTGAATGATATTGAATATTATAATTATGATTTGTTAGCAAGGGTAAGAAATCAGAAACAATAAAAATAGGCGTAAATATGAAGAGATTTATTCGTGAAAATATATTTACCAATATTTATTCGTGGATATTATTCATATTTACGCATGGCATGCAGCATGTCATTGATGATATTTAAATCTCTTTTAGAGCATTGTTTTAAAAGATTGATAGTGCTCAGAAGAAGTTTCGAGTCTTCGGAAGTGTCGAAAACAACATTGTCAAAAGACATTCCGAGAACCGTCATTATCTTTATGAGTAATGGAACAGAGGGCATGCGATGTTCAGACTCTATATGTTTAAGATGTGTGACGGAAATACCGATTTTTTCAGCCAGAGTTTCCTGGGTTATGTCTGATTTTAAACGTGCATTTTTAATAGCGCTGCCAATACTACCCTTTTCCATGTTAAAACCTCCCTGAGTGTTTGTGAAAGTGTATCATTTTGAAATGTGTTGTGAAAGTTTACACAAATAATATATGTAAAAAGCTTATATATTACTAATCATATAATGAGAATGACAGCTTAACGATTAGCTGTACGAGATATACATTATCTCTTAAAGAGAACCAAGAGGAGGCGTGGCATGAAAATAAGTAGAAGTTACAGATTGCTAAGACTGTATACATGGCTTGAAGGGGGAAAATGTGTCAGTATGGCTCAGGCTGAAAGCGAATTTCATGTAGGAACAAGGACAATTTAAAGAGATATAGCAGATATAAGGGCTTTTTTGGCAGAAGAAAAGATGCAGAAAGGCTGTGACAGGACGGTTTTGTTTGATGTGGTAAAAGGAGGGTATGTGCTATGGCAGCAGTAAAAAAGTGTATTGCGTTGTGGGTTAAATAAGGTAACAATCTCTATTTAGACAAATAAAAGTATATTTATAACCAGTATTGTTAGATAAGTGGCTTGGCTGTGTTAAAGCAGGTGATATAGTTACGGTTATAGGTGTGATGATTGCCTTTTGGTGATGATTGTCTTTACTTTGTTTAGTGGGAATGTTATCATAATCACATTAGAATGGATTCGTAAGTAAAAATGTGTTAGAGTTGTGTTGGAGGGAGATTATGAAAAGAGTTATCAGTGTGGGAAATCAAAGTTTTGAAGCAATACGATCCGACAATAGATTTTATATAGATAAAACAAGATTTATAAAAGATTGGTGGGATATGGGAGATATTGTGACACTTATCACCCGTCCGCGCCGTTTTGGAAAAACATTAAATATGGATATGCTAAAGTGTTTTTTCTCAAATAAATATCACGGCAGAAATGATTTGTTCGATGGACTTGATATTTGGAATGACGAGAAGTATAGGAAATTACAAGGGACATATCCTGTAATATTTCTGAGTTTTGCGGGAATTAAAGGAAATACTTTTGAAATGGCACGCCAGCAGATATGTATAAAGATATTGGACTTATATGAAGAAAACGGATATTTGCTTGAGGGTGATATATTAAGTGAAAGTGAGAAGACCTTTTATAAAAGTGTCAGTATGAATATGTCTGATGCAATTATCAGTACATCGTTGAACAAACTTTGTACTTTTATGTATAAGTATTACGGAAAAAAAGTGATAATTCTTCTTGATGAATATGACACACCGATGCAGGAAGCATATGTAAATGGTTACTGGAATGAGCTTACAGCACTTACGAGGAGTCTGTTCAACTTTGCATTTAAGACAAATCCTTATCTTGAACGGGGTATAATGACTGGAATTACAAGGGTGTCAAAAGAAAGCATTTTTTCGGATTTAAATAATCTCGTTGTTGTTACAACAACATCAAATCAGTATACTACAGCATTTGGGTTTACTGAGGAAGAAGTATTTACTGCGCTTGACGAACAGGGAATGTCAGATGAGAAGGAGAAGGTAAAGGCGTGGTATGATGGATTTACGTTTGGAGACAAGAAAGATATTTATAATCCTTGGTCAATAACTAATTTTCTTGATGAAAAAAAATATAAGCTTTATTGGGCGGACTCAAGTTCCAATGCGCTTGTGAATAAATTAATAAGGACGGCTCCCGGAGAAATAAAAGAACAGATGGAAAGACTTATTTCCGGAGAAAGTATAGAAACATACATTGACGAGCAGATAGTGTTTGACCAGCTTGATATGGACGAAAATGCAGTATGGAGTCTGTTGCTTGCAAGCGGTTATTTAAAAGTGGAATTTGTTAAAAGCGAGGACAACGCTGGAGAGACTTTGGACTTCCCGATATATTCACTCAGAATTACAAACAGGGAAGTAAGGAGCATGTTTGTAAAGATGTTCAAGGGATGGTTTAACAGATCATTATCTGCATACAACAATTTTATAAAAGCACTTCTTGTGGGTGATATTGAAAGCATGAATGAGTATATGAATGATGTGGCGTTAAACACATTTAGTTTATTCGATGCAGGAAAAAAAGTATCTGAAAAAAGGGCACCTGAAAATTTTTATCATGGCTTTGTGCTGGGGTTAATGGTAGACCAGGTAGATAATTATATCATAACTTCAAATAGAGAAAGTGGATTTGGAAGATATGATATAATGCTTGAGCCTATAGACAAAAATAATGAAAGTTTTCCTGGAGTTGTGATAGAGTTTAAGGTTTTTAATGCAAAGAAAGAAGATACTTTAGAGGAAACGGCTGAGAATGCATTGAGACAGATAAAAGAAAAAAACTATGATGCGGAACTTATAAAAAGGGGCGTGAAAAAAGAAAAAATCAGACATTATGGTTTTGCGTTTAAAGGTAAGGAAGTGCTGATTGTTCAGGGATAAAGATTAAAAGAAAAATATAATAATAGACACATTTGGTTTAATAAGAAAATCACTATTACAAAATACAAAACACCATTTGTTATTATGTTTTAAACAAAGAGTTTAAAGCATGATATCGAATGGTATTTTTTCTGACTATATTTATACAGTGCGATATAACGAAAGTTTGCGGTAATACTTTTGGAATATAAAATACACGCAATGACAGATATCAAAGTGTTATTCGAGTGGAAAGATTGTGTGTCCAAATATTAATGAGGAGAATGATTGGCTTCATGCGGGAGAAATTGCAGGATATTTTTTACGGGCAGAAATTAGTGATTGCTATAATACTTTAAAAATTGACAATAGTGCAAATGCTGATAGAGTATTTAAAGACAGAATTTTTATTGGAGGAATTACGGGAGAGCTTAGAAGTAGTAGTAATACAATAGAACGTTGTTATAATGCCGGTGCAGTATCTGGATCAGCAATATGTGCTAGTGCTAGTGATTGGGCAGATACAGAAAATTCTAACTATTACCTGGCAGGAAGTGCTGCAGACGGAGATGAGTATGCAAAGGCTCTTACTCCAACTCAGATGTCGATTAAAAATGTGTACACAGGCTTTGATTTTGAAAATACATGGGAGATTGACCCAAATTCTTCGTATAAATATCCGCAGTTAAAAGAAAATCGTCAGCAACGTGTAGAGGGGATTTCTATTGAGTCGTTACCGGCTAAATTAAATTATGCCCAATGGGAGGATATAGATACAGATGGTGGAACAGTTAAGATTACATATGAGGGCAGTTACGAAACGATTGTTCTGCTAACAAAAGATATGATTTCAGGTTATGATATGACTGCTGTAGGTGAACAGAATGTAACGGTGGCTTACGGTGGAAAGACTGCTGAATTTCAAATCGATGTAGGCAGGATAGATGTAACATCAGTTGTGGTAAGTGGAAACAGCGAGATACAAAAAGGAACATCTTCTAAATTGAGTGCCTCGGTAGTTCCACAAGATGCTACTGATAACAGTATAAAATGGAGTAAAAAAGTTTATGGTAAATGGAGTGCAAAGAAATCAGTAAAAATAAACAAGTGATAATTGTGATTTGAAAAATCTCACCATCTCAGGGATAGGAGTTTACCTCCTATCCCTGATTACAATAATGTTTTAGCATAACACAAAGCAGAATTTCTGATACAAGAGATGCAAATATATAAGCTATCATTCCGTAGTCAGGAACAAAGAATATAAGTGACAAAATTTTTATAAGAGTGCATATTACAGTTATGACAAAAGTCATATGAGGTTTGCCAAGCCCGTTTAATATGCTGCTGTAAGTCATGTTAAGATATAAGAACGGACACAAAAAGGACAGTATTGTGAGGTATCTGCCGGCAAGTTCATTGTGAAAGAAAAGATTTGCACAGGTATTTCCGAAAAGCAGAAAGAAAACAGTTGCAGACATTCCTGTTACAAGACAAAAATAGGAAGTTCGTCGGATGAGTTTTTTTATCTGCTTTTTGTTTCCTGATGAGTGTGCTTTTGAAACTGCCGGAAGAAGCATGGTGGATATTGCCATTGTAATTGTAGCCGGAAAAAGTATAAACGGCATAGCCATTCCTGAGTATATACCATATACACTTAGGGCTTCGTTCGTTGTATAACCGTATTTTACAAGTGCGGCAGGTATAAATATGGATTCTACACTATGTAAAAGTGAGATTGTCAGTTTTATTGACGTAAGTGAAATAAATACGGGAAAGAGAACTTTAAAACTTTCACTAAAAGAAACCTTATTTTTTCTTTTTGTGAGGGTTTTATTTTTAAGAGTTTTATTTTTAAGTGAATATATATTGTAAATAAAACCGAAAAATTCACCTACAGTCAGTCCGTATACAGCTATCTGACAGCAGATTTCTTTATCAGAGAAAAATCCCTGTACGATAAACACAAACAAAATTCGTGTGAATTGCTCGATAATTCCGGCAATAGCGGGTGGTTTTGCATTTTCGAGTCCATATTGAAAACCACATATACAGGCAGATATACTGCAAAATGGAAAAAGGTATGTTAATAGTTTAAGATATATGTCACAATCGGGTACCATAAGAATATGGCAGGCTATCCAGTTTGCATTTAAATTGATAATAACAGATAAGGATAATGCCAGTGTAAGGCTTATGATTATGCCTGTTAAAAGGATATTGTTTGGAGTGAGATTGTTTTTTTGTTTAAGATGCTTGCTGGTTTTGTCGTCAACAGATGTATCCGGTCTGCCTGAAAATGTGGCTGTAACTTGTGATATTGCACTTTGCATGCCGGCACCATATATTGTAAAGCAGAGTACATATATTGGAAATATAAGTTGATATGTGCCAAGAAGTTTTTCACCGAGTATATCAGCAAGATATATTCTGTATATAAATCCTATTATGCGTGAAAGAATGCTTGCGGCTGAAAGTATGAGAGTTCCTTTTATGATATTGCTATTGAGTCTGTTTTTTATAAATTTTTCTGTTTTTACGGCTGAGTTCATAAAGATTCCTCGCTTCTGAATGTTCAAACCTATTAATTTATTTTATTAAGTCACAGATAAAAATATGATGAATATATTGATTTTAAATATGGGGCGGAGGCGTGATATGATATATCTTGACCATGCGGCAACTACATCTGTCTGTCCACAAGCGGTTGCTGAGATGAAGAAATGTCTGGAAATATATTATGGAAATCCATCAGGGGCATATGAGTTTGCGCAGCAGTGTAAGGAAAAGATAGAGATTGCCAGAAAACAGGTGGCAAAGAGTATAAATGCATCTAAAGATGAAATTTATTTTACAAGCGGTGGCACGGAAAGTGACAATTGGGCATTATTTGGAACAGTTGAAGCCTGCAGGTATAAGGGAAGAAGAGGCAGGCATATTATAACAAGCTGCATTGAACATCATGCAATTCTCAATTCATGTAAGGCATTAGAAAAGCAGGGTTACAGGGTGACATATCTCCCGGTTGATGAGAGAGGGATTATCTCATTGAGGGAGCTTGAAAGAGCAATAAGAAATGACACTATACTTATATCGATAATGTATGCCAATAATGAAATCGGAACGATACAGCCGATAGATGAAATTGCGCAGATTGCAAAGAAGTATAACATTTATTTTCATACAGATGCGGTTCAGGCGTATATGCATGTACCTATTGATGTAAAAAAGAGTGGAATACATATGATGAGTGTGAGCTCACATAAGCTTTGCGGACCTAAGGGAACAGGGTTTCTTTATATAGCGGATGGATGTGATATAGAGAAATTTATTTACGGAGGAAAGCAGGAGCGTGATATGAGGGCAGGAACAGAAAATGTACCGGGAATCGTAGGTATGGGTGCAGCGGTAAATGAGGGATTTAAAAATATGTACCAGAAAAATCTCAAGACAGCAAATGTAAGGGATTATTTTTTGTCGAGAATAGAAAATGAAATTGAGGATGTAAGATTAAATGGACCAAAACCGGGAGATGAAAGACTTCCGGGAAATTTAAATGTAAGTTTTAAGGGGATTGAGGGAGAAACATTACTTGTTATACTTGACATGAACGGAATTTGTGCCTCAGCAGGCTCTGCATGTAATACAGGGGAGCCGGGAATTTCTCATGTGATAGAGAGTATTGGTGTTCCAAAAGAATATGCCGATGGCACTATAAGATTTACTTTAGGAGAAGAAAATACCATAAGGGAAGTTGATCGTGTGATGGAAATTTTAAAAGCTGCTGTAAGTGTTTTGAGGGAATGATAGATGTTTCCGGTAAAACTTTAAAGGTCATAAAGTTTTACCGGACTTCAAAAATAAAACTATCAGATTTTTATCATCTCTGCTTTTCTGCCTGTGAATTCACTATAATACCTGAATCCGCACTTTTTTAATATTTCGGGAACTTTATCAAAATCGTAGGCGAGGTGTTTACATTCGTGTGCATCGGAGCCTATGGTGATTATCTCGCCGCCAAGTTCATGATAAAGTTTTAATATTTTTTCGTGAGGATTCGGATGTCTGAGTCCGTATTTGAACCCGGCGGTATTTATTTCGATACCTTTTCCGTTGTATATAAGTGTTTTCAGTATTTCTTCTATTATATCCATTGAATCTGAGGTGAGTCTGTTTATATAAGTGTCATCTGAAAGACCCTGCGATTTCAGTTGTTTCATTTTAGGAGTGTAGCGGATTATGTAATCAATATGACCATATACATCAAAGTCAGCACCGAGATTGACATTGTTTAAGGTGGTTTCATAGTAGCGTAAAATTCCGCTTTTTTCAGGAGTATCACTCCAAAACGTATCATAGTACGGGTCTATATTGTCTACAAGGTGTGTTGAACCGATGACAAAATCAAACGGATATTCTTTGGTAAGCGAAATACATTTGTCAAGGCAGTCTTTTTTTAGACCGAGTTCAATGCCCCTTCGGATTTTTATCCTGTCACCGTATTTTTCGCTCAGTCTTTTCATTTCCTCAAAATATGGCTCTATGTCGAGCAGAAACTCAGGTGTATCACCCTCGGATGGAAAATTATAATCCATATGGTCAGTAAAGCATATGGAAGAAAATTCTTTTTCAATAGCGTTTTTTAACATATCTTCCATAGGTGTGTCGCTGTCTGTTGAAAAATATGTGTGTACATGATTGTCGGAATGAATAATATCTGAAAACATTACTCAGTCACCTCCTTTATTCCGGTTATGTCTGTGCTAATAGTCATGGAATAATTTGTGTAGTAGACAACAAATCCCGGTTTGCTTCCGTTTGGCTTTTTAACATGTTTTTTCTGTATATAGTCAATCTCAGCTTTGCCCTGTTCGCACGCTTTTGAATAGTGGGCGGCAAGTCTTGCGGCTTCCTCAAATGTGCGGTCAGGAAGTTCTTTGCCTTCTGTTTTTACAATGACATGAGAGCCGGCACTTGCTTTTGCATGAAACCACCAGTCATTTCCAGTTGCGATTTTGAAAGTAAGTTCATCATTCTGATAATTGTTTTTTCCGACATACATATCAAAACCGTCTGATGATATATAGTGGAGAGGCTTGCTTTTTTCGCTGTTTTTGCTGCCTTTATTTTTTTTATGGTGTTTTTTGATATATCCGCATTCTGAAAGTTCACGCTTGATTGCAACAAGATCCGATTCCTGACGTGCTATGTCAAGGGAATTGCTTATTGATTCAAGATGTTCAATTTCTTCTTTTGTTTCGGCGATTTGTATGTTCAATGCTTCAAAAGTTCGTTTGAGTTTTGCATACTTATCAAAATATTTTTTTGCATTTTCAACTGCCGATTTTGTTTCGTCAAGCGGAATTGTTATCTCGTTTCCTGTATAATAATTTTCGCATGTGAGTGCTTTTTCTCCGCCTTTTAATTCGTAACCGTACGTTGTGAGAAGTTCTCCGTATACCTTGTATTTATCACGTTTTTCAGTGTCTTTTAACTGCTTGGTCTGTAAATCGTATTTTTTGTTGTTTCGTTCTAACAAAGTATTTGTTATTTTTCTAAGGTCGGCAGATTTCTGGTTTATTCTGCTCATCACCTCTTTTGTGGCATAGTAATCATAGAGCATATTACTTACGGAATCACAGCTTTTTAACGTATATGCGTCGTCTTTTTGGTACATTGTGAGTTCGAGACTTGTAAATTCGGCAGGCATATTGTTTTTAAATGCGATAACCGGGGCAAATTTTTTTTCAGAAATATCATTCATCATTTCAGAAAAGTTTCTATATAAATGAAGTTTTTCCATGTCACTTAATTCAAGCGCATTATTTTTATCAGAAAGCGATGCCCTGTATAACAGTTCATTTGCCATAAGCGGGCTGAAACCTGTTATTGAAGTATAAATTGCTTTTGCAAGCGGCAGCGGCTTAGAGAGTACATTATCCGTAAATTCGCTTTCTGTAATGGCAAATGGATTATATTTGTGTTGTGTATCAGGTATAAAATATTCTCTTCCCGGGAGGACTTCCCTTACAGAACTTACAAGAAGTGATATATGTTTGATGCTGTCGATTATTTTATTGCTGTCATCGCAGAAAATTATATTGCTGTGTTTGCCCATAAGTTCTACATAAAGATATTTTTTACACAGATCACCCATCTCGTTTAAATGTTCAAGTTCAAAACGGATAACTCTTTCAAGACCGATTTGTGATATAGAGACTATGCTGCAATTATTCAGATGTTTTCTTAATACCATGCAGAACGTCGGTGCCGTAAGAGGCGATGTTTTATTTGTGTCGGTAAGGTAGATAAGAGGCAGACTTGGGTTTACTGATATAGTGAGTCTTTTTGTACTTCTTGCAGTTTTACCGTTTTCGTCTGTTTTACTCTGTTTTATTGTAAGTAACAGTTCGTCTTTTTCAGGCTGGGCAATTTTTGTAATGCGTCCGCCTGTTATATTTGTATCAAGTTCATTGACAAGACTTGATATAACAATTCCATCAAGTGCCATATAAATAACCTCGTTTCTTTTAAAATAGGATAAATAATATTTTAAACAAAATGGACATATTATTCAAGAACATCTTTGTTCATGGTGATTTTATAACGTGACGCAAGGGATAAAATATCTTTTGATTCCAATAGAAACAGTTCAGCCATAAAAAATATCTGTTGTAAATTTTTCCAAATTGTGTTACTGTATATTGCGGTTTTTTTGAAATGAAACAGAGGGGATGCTAAAAATTAGTGAATAGGGAAAAGGTGAAATATTTTGTTGAGATTTATTTATGTGATAGCAGGTAATTTATATAGAGCATGGATGATTCCCAAAATGGGGTATTATTCGAGACATCCTGAGAAATATTCTGAACGGTTTCGCTATGAATACGACAGATATGCCATAAATCTTATGAAAAAGACAGGGCGAATTACAACAGAAGGATTCGGAATGGAAAATCTTCCGAAAGATGGAGGATATGTCATGTTTTCAAATCATCAGGGCAAATATGATGCACTTGGAATTATGCATACACATGATACCCCATGTTCTGTTGTGATGGATGATGCGAGAAGCCACGGACCTCTGGTGAAGCAGTTTATAGATCTGGTTGAAGGCAAGAGACTTAAACTTGACAATTTAAAACAGGCGGCAGGTATAATAAAAGAAGTTACAGAGGAAGTGAAAAAGGGACGTAAGTTTATAATTTTTCCGTCCGGCGGTTATGAGCATAGGAATGGAAATTATGTTGATGAATTTAAGCCCGGTGCATTTAAAAGCGCAATGAGGGCAAAAGCCCCCATTGTTCCGGTTGCAATAGTTGACTCGTGGAAAGTTTTCGATTTATGGAGTTTAAGAAAGGTAAAGACAGAAGTTTTTTATTTAAAACCAATGTTTTATGATGAGTATAAGGATAAAAAATCAGTAGAGATATCTTCTATAGTATATAACAGGATATGTTCAGCAGTTGACTTTGCACAAAAAGGAGAGTTTGATAAGGCATTGCTGCAGTAATCCGTGGTATTGTTTGGGGGCAAAATACTTTTTGTCCACCAACATAATGTTATAAGGGAATAACGCATAACATTCTTATGAGAATTTTCCTTATATAGCCAGGGGTTACGGCTTCTATATCATGTTCGGCTTTTAATGGGGTTTGACGATATAGTTTATTGTTTACGTACAGTTTTGCAAAACCGAGTATGTCATTTTTGCTGACGGGTGCCGTAAGAGTGGACGGAAGTTTGATTTTGTATGTTATTTCATCGTTTTTTGACAACATAAGAATACATGGTTTATCGAAAACTTTTACATTGGTGAAATTTGTCTGTCCTTTTAAGATATTGATTTTAAATGTTTTTTCCTCAGGTTTGAAGTTTACTTTTGAAAAGTTGTTAAAGCCATAATCCATAAGTTTTTTTGTGTCCTGCCATTTGTATGTTTTGTTTGGAGGCCAGCCACAGCCTAATACAGCAGATATAAGTGTAGTATTGTTTCTTGTTGCTGCTCCGCAGAAGCAATAGCCGGCTTTTCCTGTGAAACCTGTTTTGACACCGATTGCACCGTTATATTGGGAGAGAAAAGCATCTTTATTTGAAACATTGTATTGTTTAGAACCGTTTGTATTGGAAAAACTGTATGTTGAAGTGGTTATTATTTTTTTGAAATTTTTGTTTTCCAATGCATAGGAGGCTATCTTACAAAGTTCATACGCAGTTGTATAATGTCCTTTGGAATCGAGACCGTTGGGTGTTACAAAATGGGTGCTGCCACAGCCAAGTTCAGATGCTTTACGGTTCATGAGTTTTGCAAAATTCTTTACGGAACCTCCTATATGCTCGGCGATGGCTACGGCGGTATCATTATGAGATTCAAGCATAAGGGAATACAATAAATCTCCGAGTCTGAATGTGTCACCTGACTTCATGTAAAGTTTTACTTTCGGCATTGATGCCGCATAATTTGAAACTTTTACTATATCATCGGGTTTGCCGTTTTCAAGTGCAAGTATGCAGGTCATTATTTTTGTTGTACTTGCCATAGGAAGTTTTTTAAATGATTTTTTTTTATATAATATCTGACCACTGTTTTTTTCTATTAAACAGCAGGCTGTTGAGGAGAGCGTGGAAGGTTTTTTTGACTGCTTTTGTATACCACAGTTATTTGCTTTAACTTTTTTTATTACACAGTTTATGTGGTGTTGTTTTTGTGTGGTGTTAAAGTATTTTGCATTTAAACTTTTACAGCATGCTTTATATAGAAAAATGCTTAATATTGTGAGACTTAGTAAACACAGTATAAAATTTAATTGTGATTTCATGGTTATTACTCCTGCTATTTATTTGCATGTTATGTTACTGCTGTTTACGGCAGTGACATGAACAGTAACATAATATGCGTTTTTTTTGGCATAAATGCTAAAAAAAGGTTGCTATTTTTGAGCAAAAGTAATAAACTTATCATTGGTGTAAATTTGTTTATTTTTATTATTAAAACTAGATTTACCAAATATATTCTACTATTATTGGAGGGCTGAACATGAGTAACACAAATGCTTTGTCAGCAAAAGCTCGTATTGAGACTTTGGTTGACGAAAACAGTTTTGTTGAAATTGGTGCTAAGATAACAAAGAGAAGTACAGATTTCAACATGCAGGAAAAGTCTGTACCGGCTGATGGAGTTATCACAGGATACGGACTTATTCAGAATAATCCTGTCTATATCTACAGTCAGGATGCATCCGCAATGAATGGTACAATCGGTGAGATGCATGCAAAGAAGATTGCGCATGTATATGAGCTTGCTATGAAGACAGGAGTGCCGGTTATAGGACTTATTGATTGTGCAGGTATGCGCCTTCAGGAGTCAACAGATGCACTTGCAGGCTTTGGAAAAATTTATAAAGTTAAGTCTGATGCATCAGGAATAGTACCACAGATAAGTGCTGTTTTTGGAAATTGCGGTGGTGGCGTGGCAGTTCTTGCAGCTATGAGTGATTTCACATTCATGGAAGAAAAAAACGCTAAACTTTTTGTTAATTCGCCAAATACACTTGAAGGAAACTATGCAGATAAGCTTGATACAGCTTCAGCTAAGTTCCAGAAAACAGCTTCGACAGTTGATTTTGTTATTGAGGGTGAAGAGGAAGTTCTTAACAGTGTTAGAGAACTTATTAGCATTCTTCCGCAGAATAACAATGAAACGGGAATTTCGGATGAGTGTATGGATGACCTTAACCGTATGGTTGATAACTTTGCAGCAGAAGTTGCAGATCCGGCAGTTGCACTTGCAGATCTCGGTGATAACAATTTCTTCCTTGAAGAAAAAGCAGGTTATGCAAAAGAGATGGTTACAGGATTTATCTGCCTTGACGGAATGACAGTAGGTGCAGTAGCAAACCGTACAGCAGAGTTTGATGAGGACGGAAAAGTCGCAGCAAAATATGATGCACGTCTTACAACAGCAGGTTGTGAAAAAGCAGCAGCATTTGTTAAGAAATGTGATGCATTTAATATTCCTGTACTTACTCTTACAAATGTTGAGGGATTTGCCACAACAGTTGAGGAAGAGACAACTATCGCCTGTGCAGCAGCTAAACTTACAAGTGCATTTGCTGAGGCAGATGTACCTAAGGTTAATCTTATTGCAGGAAACGCATATGGCAGCGCATATGTAGCCATGAACTCAAAGCATATTGGTGCAGACATGGTATTTGCACTTCCTGATGCAAAAGTTGGTATGATGGATTCAAATGTCGCAGCAAAGATTATGTATGCTGATGACAAAGATACGGATGTTGCAGTAAAAGCAGCAGAGTTTGAAGCTCAGTCAGGTACTGAGGCAGCCGCAGCAAGAGGATATATAGATTCTGTTATTGCTCCTGAATCTGCGAGAAAACAGCTATTATTTGCATTTGAGATGCTGTTTACAAAAAGCGAATATCCTATCGGCAAAAAACATGGAACCATCTAAGTAAGGAGCGTTATATGAAGAAGAAATTATGTTTAATTTTTTGTATCGTGTCATGCATTCTGATGATGGCGGGCTGTAGTCTTAGTCTGACAAAGACAAACAAAAATTTCAATAAGAAAACTCTTGAGACAAATGCAGATTCTTTTGTGTCAAGCTGGTTTAGTTATGATTTTGAGAGCGCAGTCAAATCAATGAAAGAACAGTCAACAGGAGTTGATGAGGACACGGTCAATCAGTATAAAGAGTCTATACAGTTGAAAAAAGAATATGGAAAACAGGGGAAAAAGGTTGACACTGATTTCACTATAAGTAGTGATTCTGCAACAGTTGTAGAGACATATACTACTTCATCAGGAAAGAAACTTATATTCTCAGTAACATATGATGAAAAAGGTCAGACATCTTCTTGGAAAGTAGAAGAGTATACAAGTCTTGGTCAGAAAATGTCAAAAGCCGGACTTAATACTATTCTCAGTATGGCAATCGTATTTGCGGTTCTTATATTTATCGCACTTATTATTGCACAGTTTAAGCACATTGCTAATTTCCAGAATGGTGCAAAGAAAGAAGAAGTTAAGGCAGAACCTGTTGTTGAGACAGCACCTGTTGCTGTTGAAGAGGAAAATCTTGTTGATGACTTAGAGCTGGTTGCTGTTATTACGGCAGCTATCGCAGCAGCAAGTGAGACAGAGTCAGCAGACGGTCTTGTTATTCGTTCAATTATTAGAAGATAAGAAAAATAAATGGAGGACAAATTCATGAAAAATTATACAATTACCGTAAATGGTACTGTTTATGATGTAACAGTAGAAGAAGGAGCAGCAGGAGCAGCAGCTTCAGCTCCTAAGGCAGCACCAAAGGCAGCTCCTAAAGCTGCACCAAAAGCAGCTGCACCGACAGGAGCAGCAGGCTCAGTTAAGGTAAATGCACCAATGCCTGGTAAGATTTTATCAGTTAAGGCATCAGCAGGACAGGCTGTAAAGAAAGGTGAAGTTATCTTGATTCTTGAAGCTATGAAGATGGAAAATGAAGTAGTTGCACCACAGGATGGTACAGTAGCAAGCATCAATGTAGCAGCAGGAGATTCAGTAGAAGCAGGAGCAGTACTTGCAACATTAAACTAGGAGGGACTGACTTTGGATTACGTTATTACAACGCTTGAGAATCTTGCAGGTCAGACCGCGTTTACATCACTTACATTAGGAAATTACCTTATGATCGTGGTTGGCTGTATCTTTCTCTATTTGGCGATTAAAAAAGGATACGAACCATTATTGTTGGTACCTATCGCATTTGGTATGATTCTTGTAAATATTTATCCTGATATCATGGCAGATCCTGATAGTACATCAAATGGTGTCGGAGGATTATTACATTATTTCTATATACTTGATGAATGGAGTATATTGCCTTCACTTATTTTCTTGGGTGTAGGTGCGTTGACAGACTTCGGACCACTTATTGCAAATCCTGCAAGTTTCCTTTTAGGAGCTGCAGCTCAGTTTGGTATTTTCTCAGCTTACCTTATAGCAATCCTTTTAGGATTTAATGATAAGGCAGCCGCAGCAATATCAATCATCGGTGGTGCTGATGGTCCTACATCAATTTTCCTTTGTGGTAAATTAAAGCAGACTGAGTATATGGGACCTATCGCAGTGGCTGCATATTCATATATGTCACTTGTTCCTATTATTCAGCCGCCTATTATGAAGCTTTTCACAACAGAGGATGAGCGTAAGATTAAGATGTCTCAGCTTCGTCCGGTATCAAAGCTTGAGAAGATTTTATTCCCTATTATCGTTACTATTATTGTTTGTCTTCTTCTTCCAACAACAGCACCTCTTGTAGGTATGCTTATGCTTGGTAACCTCTTTAAAGAGTCAGGAGTGGTTAAACAGCTTGCAGAGACAGCTTCAAATGCTCTTATGTACATCGTAGTTATCTTACTCGGTACATCAGTAGGAGCTTCAACAAGTGCAGAGGCATTCCTTAAAGTTACAACATTAAAGATTGTTGCACTTGGACTTATTGCGTTCTGTGTAGGTACAGCAGCGGGAGTTCTTTTCGGTAAGGTTATGTGTAAGGTTACACACGGAAAGGTAAACCCATTGATTGGTTCAGCAGGTGTATCTGCCGTTCCTATGGCTGCCAGGGTTTCACAGAAAGTTGGTTCGGAGGCAGATCCGACAAACTTCCTTCTCATGCATGCGATGGGACCAAATGTTGCCGGTGTTATCGGAACAGCAGTTGCTGCCGGTGTATTTATGGCAATATTCGGAATTTAATACTATTAAGGAAGTTCACCATCTCTATTGCACAGAGCAATAATGGTGGGGGATTTCCTTGATTCATAAAAGATGTTGAAGCGGATATTATATCCGTTTTGGCAGTTCGCTTAACTTAAAAATATAGGAGGATTATCATGGCAGATATAGAAAAGAAACCATTAAAGATTACGGAGACAGTTCTCCGTGATGCGCATCAGTCTCTTATTGCTACCCGTATGACAACAGAGCAGATGCTTCCGATAGTAGATAAAATGGATCAGGTTGGATTTCATGCAGTAGAGTGCTGGGGTGGTGCAACATTTGATGCTTCACTTCGTTTCCTTAAAGAAGATCCATGGGAGAGACTTCGTAAATTAAGAGCTGGATTTAAAAATACAAAACTTCAGATGTTATTCAGAGGTCAGAACATCTTAGGTTACAACCATTATGCAGATGACGTTGTAGAATATTTTGTACAGAAGTCAATTGCAAATGGTATTGACATTATTCGTATATTCGATTGTCTTAATGATCTTAGAAACCTTAAGACAGCAGTTAATGCAGCAAATAAAGAAAACGGTCATGCTCAGATAGCACTTTCTTATACATTAGGTGATGCTTATACACTTGATTACTGGAAAGATATGGCAAAGCAGATTGAAGATATGGGTGCAAAATCACTTTGTATCAAAGATATGGCAGGTCTTTTGGTTCCTGCAAAGGCTACAGAGCTTGTTCAGGCACTCAAAGAGTCAGTTAGCATTCCAATCGACCTTCATACACATTATACATCAGGTGTTGCTTCAATGACTTATATGAAGGCTGTAGAAGCAGGATGTGATATTATTGATACTGCTATGTCTCCATTCTCAATGGGTACAAGCCAGCCGGCAACAGAAGTTATGGTTGAGGCATTTAAGGGAACTCCTTATGATACAGGTCTTGATCAGTCTAAACTTGCTGAAATCGCTGATTACTTCCGTCCAATGCGTGAAGAAGCTCTTAAGAGCGGTCTTATGAATACAAAGGTGCTTGGTGTTAATATCCAGACACTTCGTTATCAGGTTCCTGGTGGAATGCTTAGTAACCTTGTATCACAGCTTAAAGAGATGGGACAGGAAGATAAGTATGAGCAGGTTCTCGAGGAAGTGCCAAGAGTACGTAAAGATTTTGGTGAGCCACCACTTGTTACACCGTCATCACAGATAGTAGGTACACAGGCCGTACTTAACGTAGTATCAGGTGAGAGATATAAGATGGTAACTAAAGAGTCTAAGAAACTTCTTTCAGGAGAATTTGGACAGACTGTTAAGCCATTTAACCCTGAAGTACAGAAGAAATGCCTCGGTGATGATGCAAAGGTTATCACTTGTCGTCCGGCTGACCTTATTAAGCCGCAGCTTGCTGATATTGAGAAAGAGATGGCTCAGTACAAGCAGCAGGATGAGGATGTGCTTTCATATGCATTATTCCCACAGGTTGCTACAGAGTTCTTCAAGTATAGAGAAGCACAGCAGAATAAGGTTGACGCTTCAGCAGCAGATACAGAGAACAAAGCTTATCCGGTATAAATGATGAAACCTAAAGGTTTCATCTTAGAAGTTTCTAGCGAAACTTCACTTTCTAAATACGCCAGACAAAAATTGTCTGGCGTGTTTTAAAATGTTTGTGTTTGCTTAACATATATCAGCCGGTTAACAAAATAATGACATATAAATTTGTTAATTTGTATATCCGTTTGATATATGTTAAGCAAGTGTTTTATGTATTATGAGAGTTTCGCAATTGGTTATGTCATGTTGAGCATAAGGAGGTAATATATATGGGATTGGTATCATGTTTATTGACTGGAAGTAATGGATTTATGGGATTTTATGGATTTCCGGGAATGTTTTACAGGATGGATCCGACATATTCACTTGTTATAATAGGTGCAGTTATTTGTATGATTGCATCTGCAAATGTAAACAGAGCATTTAGAAAATACAGCAGATATGGCAGTAAAAGAGGAATAACAGGTGCACAGGCAGCACAGCAGATATTAAATGATGCCGGGATATATGATGTGCAGATAAGACATATTTCCGGGGATTTGACGGATAATTACAATCCCGGAAACAAAACACTTAACTTATCAGACAGTGTATATGGTTCCACATCAATAGCAGCAGTTGGTGTTGCAGCACATGAATGCGGTCATGCGATACAGCACAATGTAGGTTATATACCTATTAAGATAAGAGGGGCGATTGTACCGGTAGTCAATTTAGGCTCAAAGCTTTCATGGCCTGTTATAATATTGGGTGTTATATTGGGGTCATTTAATATGTTAAATATTGGAATTTTGCTTTTTGCTTTGACACTTGTTTTTCAGATAGTTACATTGCCGGTTGAATTTAATGCTTCATCACGTGCACTAAAAATTCTTGACAAAAGTGGAATGTTGTATAAAGATGAAGTCAGAGGAGCCAGAAGAGTGCTTACGGCAGCAGCGATGACCTATATTACGGCAACTGTTTCAACACTTCTTCAGCTTCTAAGACTTGTGCTGCTTTTCGGAAGAAGAAATGATGATTAGTACAACGTAAATTAAACCTTTGATATATTGGACAGGAATATATCGGAAATGTTGATTGACATATTGCTATAAGACTTGATAATATAAATACAGGTATATAAATTAATTTTACAAAGTGAAAATATTTTTGTAAAAAATTAAAGATATAAAATTAAAGATTGAAATATGAAAATGGAGGATGTAATGGACAACTCAGCTTTGAAGGGTGAATTGATAAACGGACTTGCGGAAGCGTTCAATGAAACACAGAATCAAAAAACAGAGGGTTCAAGATTTAATAAAGCAACCGGAACCTTAATGGCATCAAATACATTTATAAATCTTGCATTAAGTTATGTTGACGGTGACGGATACATGAAAGGAAAGGTTTATAAGTGCAGCCATGTAGAGAATGATCATGTAAGGATTATAGGTGAAAGCGGCAAGGAAATCCAGGTTAATATAAATGACCCGGATTTTTCATTTAAGATAAATCCGCGAAAGGCAGAAAAATAATATGGCGGAGAACGGACACGGTATTGAAGAGAGAGTTGAACTCTCTATTTTATATGATTTTTATGGTGCACTGTTAAAGGATAATCAGCGCCGCATGTTTGAAGCAAGTATACTTGACGATTATAATCTTTCAGAAATTGCAGAGGATGAAAATATTACGAGACAAGGTGTGCATGACGCGATAAAGAGGGCATGTAAACAGCTTCGTGGATATGAGGAAAAACTTGGTCTTGTTGCAAAATTTGAGAAACAAAAGGAACTCGTAAAAAAGTTACATGTTATTCTGAAAGAGATGAATACAGATGATGGGGAACTTAAAGAAGTTTTTTCTATTATTGATGAAATATTAGATGAAGAATAAAAAACGAAACATTTGTCAAGAAAAAAACTTGACAAATGTTTTTCGCTGTAATATACTATTCAAGGTGTCAGAGAGAAAGTGTTCTTTTTATGATATCTGACAAATATTAGTCAAGAGGAGGTTATTATGGCATTCGATAGTTTAACAGAAAAATTACAAAATGTTTTTAAGAACCTTCGTAGTAAGGGACGACTTACAGAGGCAGATGTAAAAGCTGCTTTAAAAGAAGTTAAGATGGCTCTTTTGGAGGCCGATGTTAACTTTAAAGTAGTAAAGAATTTTGTCAAGACAGTTCAGGAAAGAGCTGTGGGACAGGATGTACTAAACAGTCTTACACCCGGACAGATGGTAGTCAAGCTGGTTAATGAAGAGCTTGTTAATCTTATGGGAAGTGATACTACCGAGATTACTCTTAAACCATCAAGTGAGATTTCAGTTATACTTATGTGTGGTTTACAGGGTGCAGGTAAAACAACGACGACAGCAAAGATTGCAGGTAAGCTTAAGAAAAAAGGCAGAAGACCTCTGCTTGCCGCATGTGATATTTATCGTCCGGCAGCTATTGAGCAGTTGCAGAAAAACGGTGCAAAGCAGGAAGTTGAAGTGTTTACAATGGGAACAAACCACAAGCCTGTTGATATTGCGAAAGCGGCTATAGAACATGCATCAAAAAACAATCTTAATGTTGTTATTCTTGATACGGCAGGTCGTCTTCATATAGATGAGGATATGATGGCTGAGCTTCAGGAGATAAAAGAGAACATAGAGATAGATGATACTATTCTTGTAGTTGATGCCATGACAGGACAGGATGCGGTAAATGTTGCAACTACATTCAATGAAAAGATTGGTGTTGACGGAGTTATTCTTACAAAGCTTGACGGTGATACAAGAGGTGGTGCGGCTCTTTCAATCAGAGCGGTTACAGGAAAACCTATTCTTTATGTAGGTATGGGTGAAAAGTTGTCAGATTTGGAACAATTTTACCCCGACCGTATGGCTTCAAGAATTCTTGGTATGGGTGATGTACTTACACTTATTGAGAAGGCAGAGGCGGAGATAGATCAGGACAAAGCTAAGGAGATGGAGCGTAAGTTCCGTAAAGCTGAATTTGATTTTAATGATTTCCTTGATCAGATGGCGCAGATGAAAAAAATGGGCGGCATTCAAAGCATTTTGAGCATGCTTCCCGGAATGGGACTGCCTGCTGATCTTGAGATAGATGATGACATTTTTAAGGGGATAGAAGCTATTATTTATTCTATGACACCTGAGGAAAGAGGAAACCCGGCTATTATAAATCCATCAAGAAAGCGCCGTATTGCAAAGGGTGCAGGTGTAAATATTGCAGAGGTAAACAAACTTATGAAGCAGTATGAACAGTCAAAGAAGATGATGAAACAAATGTCAGGAATGATGGGTGGCAAGGGAAAGAAAAAAGGTAAATTTTCAATGCCGAAATTACCTTTTGGATTTTAAATTGTTTTCAGATTTTACATTTGTGCTGTGCACAAGCTAAGATATGTGAAATTTGATATAGATGAATTATTTTAAGGAGGTGAAAACATGGCAGTAAAGATCAGATTAAGAAGAATGGGTAAGAAGAAAGCACCTTTCTATAGAGTAGTTGTTGCTGATTCAAGAAGTCCTAGAGACGGTAAGTTCATCGAGGAAATCGGTACTTATGATCCAAATCAGGATCCTAGCGTATTCAAGTTTGATGAGGAGAGCGCTAAGAAATGGCTCGCAAATGGCGCAAAGCCAACTGAGACAGTAGGCAAGCTTTTAAAAGAGGCAGGTATCATGGAGTAATTTCCGGATATAGTTTCATGACGGACAGGCAGTTTTAAGACTGTCTTTTCGTCGTTTATAAACTGATTGCCAAAAAGAGGAGGTTTCAGGTTTATGAAAGAATTAGTAGAGGTTCTTGCAAAATCCCTCGTTGACCATCCGGAGCAGGTAACTGTTACAGAGACTGAGCAGGATAATGAAATCCTTTTGACTTTGAAGGTTGCTTCAGAAGATATGGGAAAAGTTATTGGAAAACAGGGACGCATTGCAAAAGCAATACGTGCTATGGTGAAAGCAGCGGCTTCACGTACTGATAAGAAAGTTATTGTTGAGATAGAACAATAATACAGTAATAGATATTAGCCTGTACCATCTTGGGTATGGGCTTATTTTGTATAAATATATTTTATGATGCAAGGGTCAAAGGCAATGAAGCAATCCGTGGCATAAGTTGGGGTAAAAATACTTTTTGCATCAACATCATTTTTATGGAAAGTGTAAAATCATATGGAGGAAATATGACAGATTTATTCAGAGTAGGAGTTATAGCGAATACGCATGGTGTCAGGGGAGAGGTAAAAGTTTTCCCGACTACACAGGAACCGGAAAGATTTAAAAAATTAAAAGATGTTATTTTGGATACCGGAAAAGAAAAAATAGATCTTGAAGTTAAAAGTGTGAGATTTTTCAAAAATCTTGTTATTGTAAAATTCAAGGGAATTGATAATATAAATGATATAGAAAAATATAAAGGCTGTGACCTTTATGTGACAAGGGAAAATGCAATACCTTTAGAAGAAGGTGAGGTTTATCTTGCCGATATTATGAACTCAAAAGTTGTAACGGAAGACGGAGAAGAATTCGGAGAACTTGTGGATATACTTGAAACGGGCGCAAATCTTGTGTTTGTTGTCAAACATGATGGAAAAGAAGTTCTTTTGCCGGATATTCCGGATTGTGTAAAAGAAGTGGATGACGAGAATAAAATAATAACAGTTCATATAATGAAAGGATTGCTTGATTTATGATGAATTTTCATGTAATGACATTATTTCCTGATATGATAAATAATGCTATGTCAGAAAGTATAACAGGAAGAGCAATAAAAGCGGGGCATATAACTGTAAATGCCGTAAACATAAGAGACTTTTCAGAAAATAAGCACAACAGGGTCGATGATTATCCTTATGGCGGAGGAGCCGGGATGGTTATGCAGGCAGGCCCGGTTTACAGGTGCTATAAGGCTATAGAAGAAGAGATTTCGACCGGAAGTGTTGTAAATGCTGGTGAAGACTTAGCAGATAAAAAGAAAACGAGAGTAATATACCTGTCACCACAGGGAAAAACATTTAATCAGGAAATGGCAAAAGGGTTCGCAAAAGAAGAAAATCTTATATTTCTTTGTGGTCATTATGAGGGCATAGACGAGAGAGTTCTTGAGGAGATAGTTACTGACTATGTCTCAATAGGAGACTATGTGCTTACGGGAGGGGAACTTCCGGCACTTGTTATGATGGACACAATATCGAGACTTGTTCCGGGTGTTTTAAATAATGATATGTCGGCACAGACGGAGTCATTTACGGACAATCTTTTAGAATATCCTCAGTACACAAGACCTGAAAACTGGGAGGGAAAACTTGTACCGCCTGTGCTTCTGTCGGGAAATCATAAGAAACTTGCCGAGTGGTACAGAGAACAGTCTGTTATCAGAACAGCAAAAAGAAGACCTGATTTAATAGAAAAAGCTGAGCTTACACCAAAGGAGCGTGAACTTGCTGAGAGGATAATGTCAGGGGAAAATGAATGAATTATTTGAAAAATGGCTGTATAAAGCCGGGCTGTTAATAGGTGCAGGTGTCATATTGCTGCTATGTATAATAAAGGTTTTGCATATTGATATTCTGCATATTATAAGATGTTCGTTTCATGCACTGACCGGACTTTACTGTCCGGGGTGCGGCGGGACTAGAGCAGTTGTGTATTTGTTTAAAGGAGACATATTAAGGTCTTTTCGTTTTCATCCTTTTGTGTTATATTGTATATGTTTTTACATATTATTTATGGTAAAAGGAACATGGGCATACATATTTAATCAAAACAAAGGATATATGAAATTTAGAATGTGGTATGTGTATGTCGGAGTGGCTGTGCTTTTGGTACAGTTTTTAGTCAAGAACTATCTTTTGATAGTTTGTGGAATAGATTTATTAAAATAAGTTTGTGTCTGTGCACACCTGACACAAATTGTTATGCATAAAGAATTTTGCTATGCATAAAGAATGTGTGCAGAAATGAGGATTATATATAATGGATAATGAAAACAACAAGGTTTCTTTGGAAAAAAATGATAACGAAGTAACTAATAACGAAAATGCCGGTTCGTATAATAATGCTTACAACGGAAATCCGAATCAGGATAATTTAAATCAGTCTGACAATCCATACAATGATGGCCAGAATTTAAATCAAAATAATTTTGACGGTATGGGAAATCAGAATGGTTCATGGAATAATGCCGGATATCAGAATGTCAATGGGCAGCAGTCAAGCAATAGCACTTTTAGTCCGTCAGGATTTGCAATAGCATCTCTTGTGCTTGGTATTTTATCAATAGTATGCTGCTGTGTATGGTATATTTCAGGAATATTTGCGATTCTTTCAATAGCATTTTCAATAATTGTACTCACAAAGAATAAGCCCGGAAGAAGCATGGCAATAGCCGGTCTTGTATGTGCTGCAATCGGTATTATTATAGCTATCGTTATGTTGGTTATGGTAGTCGTAGTCGGAACGAGTATGTCGGCTGATGATTATAAGAGCATTATTGACAATATAAATAGTATGGAGTAGTGTGGAAGTAAATAAATATAAGAGTTAATAAAAAACTGTCTCAGTCTATGGATGAGGCAGTTTTAATTGTATAGGTTCAGAAGAAACATTTGCTATATTTCATTTCTTATTCAAGAGAAATGAAATGTAGTAAATAAATGAGATTTTATTATTTTAAATAAGGTTTTATTAATTCTTTCATTTGATTGATAGTTTTTTTTCTGTTTTGAGTTTCAGATGCGGATTTAGCCGTAAAAGCATATAGTAAATCAATTATTGCTTTAAGCATTTCCTCATTGGATATGCAAGAAGGTTCATCAGAATATATATTACTGGAGTCTAATAATTTCATAGAAAATTATAGAAAAATTTGGGAACGTCTGATACTGACTAAGGGAATTGAAAATTCTCAATTAGCTTCTGAAACACCCGCAATTGAGGCATTAATATTCATGGATTATATAAAAGAAATGTCGTGAAAATAAAAAAGTATTTAAGAGCATTGACAACGAAAGGAAAAACAAATGAATAAAACAGGAATAAAATTACAAAAAGTAATTGATAAAAACGCTAAATTGCTTAATATGAAGTTACTTAAGAGAAAAGACTATCCATTTGCTTTATCTGAGGCAGAGGATTATCAGTTAACAACTGTTCTTAGTAATGAACTATTTTCATGGGAGCTTCAAATGACTATAGGAATAACGAAAGAAGGATTGATTCATATGATGCTTTTTATGCATCCGGTTATCATAAAAGAAAAAAATCGGCTTTCTTTTATTCAATTCGCAAATGCCGCTAATATGTGGCTGGGATCGGAATTTGGACGTTTTTTAGTTAATAATGATAATGACTATTGCTATGAATGTTATTTGCCACAGCAGTTATTAGATAATCCGGTGGAATTAGAAAAGCAATTGTTTGATAGGCCTTTCTCACATTTTATGGATTCTTTAACACCTTTAATGCAGTTAAAAACAGGAGAATGGACAGTAGATAGAGCTATTGAATACTTGGATGAGTTGCGTGAAAAAGGCTATATTGACAATTCGGAATATGGTATTTGGTGAAAAGTAATAAGAAAATTTTAAATGCCGTTCAGTTTTCGACGGATAATCAGCAGCTTATTTTAGAAGAATCCGAATTTAGGGCATTGGAATTAAAAAGATTATTTAAATGCCTTTAAAGCGATTGAGTTTGCTGTTTATTGCAGTCCAAGAGATGATAGAAATTATAAGACTTTTGCCAGAGTGCTTAAATCTGTGGCACAATAAATTACATTGACGAACATATATTCATATGATAACATACTTATAAAAGTGACGAAAGGAGACAGACTTAGTGGGACGATTTGTAAATCCGGATAACAGTGCATTTCAGGTTGCATTAAATTCAAAAATATATGTCGATAAAACAGGACTGCTCGAATATACAAACAGTGTTCTTGGAACAACTGACGCATATATATGTAACAGCCGTCCGAGACGGTTTGGTAAATCGTATGCAGCCAATATGCTTGCAGCATATTATAGCAAAGGCTGCGACTCTAAAGATATGCTTTCTGGTTTGAGCATAAGCAGTAAAGAAGATTTTACAACACATTTGAATAAGTATGATGTGATTCATATAGATGTTCAGTGGTTTCTTACAAATTGCGATGATATAGATAATTTTGTGGTTTTTATTACGAAGAGTATATTAAATGAGCTTAAAGATATTTATCCAAATGTAGTTACACAGGAGATAACAACTGTTCCACAGGCACTTTCAAATATCAGGGAGGAGACAGGAAACAAATTTGTAGTTATTATAGATGAATGGGATGTACTTATCAGAGATGAAGCAGCCAAAGAGAAGATTCAGAATGATTATATTAATTTTCTGAGAGCAATGTTTAAAGGTGTTGAGCCTACAAAATATATACAGCTTGCATATATTACCGGAATTTTACCGATTAAGAAAGAAAAAACACAGTCTGCATTAAATAATTTTGATGAATTTACAATGCTTAGTGCCGGTGTTTTTGCTCCTTATATAGGTTTTACAAATGACGAGGTGAGATTGCTTTGCAGTAACTATAACAGAGATTATGAAAAGGTAAAAAGATGGTATGACGGATATATATTAGAAGAATATCAGGTTTATAATCCAAAAGCAGTTGTGAGTGTAATGCTTAAAGGTACTTTTAAGAGTTATTGGTCAGAAACAGCTTCTTATGATGCCATAGTTCCGCTTATAAACATGAATTATGATGGACTTAAGACCGCAATTATAGAAATGCTTTCAGGAGATAAAGTTAAGGTAAATGTGGCAACTTTCAGAAATGATACAGTAAATTTCAAAAATAAAGATGATGTGCTTACTTATCTTATTCATTTAGGATATATAGGCTATGATGATGTTAGAAATGCGGCATTTATACCTAATGAGGAGATAAGACAGGAATTAAAAAATGCGGTTGAGAGTAAAAAATGGGATGAGTTTTATTTATTTGAACAGGAATCAGAAAATCTGCTTGATGCAGTTTTAGACATGAACTGTGAGAAAGCAGCAGAGCAGATTGAAAAAATACATTCACAGTATGCATCGGTTATTCAATGCAATAATGAGAATTCTCTTAGCAGTGTGCTGACAATTGCTTTTTTAAGTTCAATGCAATATTATTTTAAGCCTGTAAGGGAGCTGCCGACAGGTCGTGGATTTGCAGATTTTGTTTATATTCCAAAACCTGAATACAGGGGTGAGTATCCTGCACTTGTAGTTGAACTGAAATGGAATAAAAATGTTGAGACTGCATTGCAGCAAATTAAGAATAAAAATTATACTGAAGCGCTGTCTGATTATACAGAAGATATTTTGCTGGTTGGCATAAACTATGATAAGGCAAGTAAGAGACATGAGTGTCTTATTGAAAGAATGGCATGAAAAAAATATACACATATATTGAAAAAATTATATGTAAGATATGTGTGGACTTGTGATTAAAATGAGCAAAATTAATTTTTTGCTCATTTTTTTCTTCCTTTACTCATATATATAACAATAAATAACATAATGATGCAATGGTCAAAATGCCTTTTGACCACAATATCATATAATAAAAAATATATATGGGGGCAGTATGGAAGAGTATAGCGTATATAATGACATTTCAAAGCGTACAAATGGAGAATTTTATTTAGGAGTCTGTGGCCCGGTCAGAACAGGAAAGTCAACATTTATAAAAAAGTTTATGGAAATGTTTGTACTGCCCGGAATTGAGGATGAGAATGACAGAAAACGGGCAATGGATGAACTACCGCAGTCGGCAGAAGGAAAAACAATAATGACAACGGAACCGAAATTTATTCCCAAAGAGGCAGTCAGGATAAATCTTTTTGATGGCAATGAAATAAAAGTCAGAATGGTAGATTGTGTTGGCTATATAGTTGAAGATGCAAATGGTCTTATGGAAGGTGAGCGTGAGCGTATGGTTATGACTCCTTGGTCAGAAGAACCTATGCCTTTTGCAAAAGCAGCTGAGTATGGAACAAAAAAAGTTATACATGACCATTCGACAATAGGAATTGTTATAACGACAGACGGAAGTTTTGGTGACATATCAAGACAGAGTTATAAAGCTGCAGAGGATAAGACAATATCTGAATTAAAAGCTTTGGGAAAACCGTTTATAGTAATAGTAAATTCGGCCAATCCTTTTGGAGAGAAAGCAAAAGATGTTATTACAGAAATAAAAGAGAGAACAGATGTAACTCCGGTAGCGCTTAATTGTATGCAGCTTAGCAGTGAGGATGTTAAAAAGATAATGAAAAAGATACTTGACTCATTTCCGGTAAGCCAGGTTTCATTTTATCTTCCAAAATGGGTAGAAATGCTTAAAACAAGTCATTGGCTTAAACAGGAACTTATAGCAAAAGTCAGGGAAATACTTGCAAAAGTAAGTTGTATTGGAGACATAAACAGGGAAAATATGCTGTCAGACAGTGATTATATCAGGCAGTTTGATATCAATAATATTGATATGACTAATGGAAATGTCAGTATTACAGTTAAATTTGATGAAGAAAAGTATTATCAGATTTTAAGTGAACTTGTAGGAATGGATATAAAAGGAGAATATGAACTTATACATATATTGAAAGAATTTGCAAAGAAGGGACAGGAGATTGAAAAAATAAGTGATTCGTTAGCGGAAGTAAAGAGAAAAGGATATGGTGTCATCACTCCGTCAATAGAGGATATAAAGATAGATGAACCTGAACTTATACATCATGGCAATAAATTCGGGGTTAAGTTGAGAGCAACCAGTCCGTCAATTCATCTGATACAGGCAGATATCGAAACGGAAATTGCGCCTATTGTCGGAACAAAAGAGCAGGCAGAGGACTTGGTGAGATACATTGCCGGAGGCGAGGATATAATTTCTGAGGACGGACAGTCGGGAATATGGGATACAAGTATATTCGGAAAAACAGTGCGGCAGCTTGTTGAGGAGGGAATAGAATCGAAAGTCAATAAACTTACAGATGAAAGTCAGGTGAAGCTTCAGGACACAATACAAAAGGTTATAAATGACAGTAACGGCGGACTTGTGTGTATTATCATTTGATATAACAACGGAGTTTTCGAGCGGGCATTCGTTTTCATAAAAAAAGTGGGTTGACAATTTTGTCAGCCTGCTTTATTATATTAACTGTATTAACAATGTTAATACAGTTAATTGTGATAATACGGTTGTGGGAGGCTTTATTATCAGAAAGAATTGGGGAACGGTATCATATGTCAGTTGTTTGGGATTGAAATTTCTACATATGACGAAAAATAAACGTTTCAAGCGTATATGAGGGGAGGTGACAGAAAGTGATTCAAATAAATTATCGTGATTCAAGACCAATTTATGAGCAGATTAAGGACGGAATCAGAAAACTTATTGTGCAGGGGATTATGGAGAGCAATGAAAAATTGCCATCGGTAAGAGAGTTGGCAACATCACTTACGATTAATCCAAACACAATACAAAGAGCGTATAGGGAACTGGAAGCAGAAGGTTATGTATATACAGTGAAGGGGAAAGGCTGTTTTGTTGCGGGCATTCCTGAGGAAAATTCGGCAAGGAAGAGTGAACTTTTGAAACAGGTTGCGGATATTTCGGAGGAACTTAAATTTATGGGGACTAAAAAAGAAGATGTTTTTGTTGTTATAGATAAGGTATGGAACAGCAAATAGCAAATCTTTAGTGAAAATTAAAGCTGCTACACGAAAAACTATATGAGGCAGCAAATCAGACGGGTGCAGGAATTATGCACAGAAATGAGGTAGAAATGATAATAGGAAAAGATGTATGTAAAAGTTTTGAAGGGTTTAAGGCTTTGGATAATGCGTCATTTCATGTAAAAAAAGGCTCGGTATATGGATTGGTGGGACCAAACGGTGCCGGTAAATCAACACTCCTTAGAAATATAACAGGTATATTTAAACCGGATAGCGGAAGTATACAAGTGGCAGGAGCGGATGTTTTTGAAAATCCGGATGTAAAAGAAAAAATTGCATTCATCCCGGATGATGTATTTTATTTTAAACAGGCGAGCCTTGATGATATGATGAAGTATTATGCAGGCATTTACAAGAAATTTGATAAAGAATTATATGTAAAACTTTGTAATTGTTTTCCGGCAATTGACAGAAAGATGCGTGTAAGAAGAATGTCAAAGGGTATGCAGAAACAGTCGGCCTTTTTGCTTGCAGTTAGTATGCGGCCGGAGATTCTTGTTCTTGATGAACCGGTTGACGGACTTGACCCGGTTATGAGAAAACAGATATGGAATATTCTTTTAAATGAAGTAAGTAAATATGGTGTGACAGTGCTTGTATCATCACATAATCTTAGGGAACTTGAAGATGTCTGTGATTATGTGGGAATTATGAATAAAGGCAAATTGATAATAGAGCGTTCTTTGACAGAACTTCAGGGAAGTGTTTCAAAAGTTCAGGTAGCATTTGCAGATGAAGTACCGGAACTTGAGAAATATGTGAATGTGGTAAATCATTCTGTCATGGGAAAGGTTCATACTATTATTGTAAAAGGTGAACCGGAAATGGCAGAGAGGAAAATTATGAGTTTAAATCCGATACTCATGGATGTTTTGCCGCTTACGCTGGAAGAAATATTTATATATGAGTTGGGAGGGGAAAATTATGAAGTCAAAGAAATCTTATTTTAGCAAAGCTGTATTTAAAAAGGATATGATGCAGTTTTGGTCTTTATGGGCAATTGAGATATTCATTTCTATAATTGCTTTTATAATGCCTCTTATGAGCAAAGTCAGAAGCATAGTGAAAGAAAACGCAGATAATGTTTTGGCAATACCGGATGATGTGCGAGATCAAATAAAAGAATTTTCGTTGATATGGTCAAATCCAATTGTGATAGGTGTACTCGCAATAGTTGTGGCAATAGTTATATTTCACTATACATTTAATTCGAGAGACATGTATATGATGCATTCATTTCCTATTAAGAGGGAGGTGTTATTTGTATCACACTATCTGGCAGGTTTAATCATCTTGCTGATACCATATATATTAAGCTTTATAAGTTACATTGAAATAGCATGTGTTTATAAAACGCAAATGGTTTCAGATATTGCTTTACTTGCATTTGAAGTGCTTGCCATGATAGTGCTGTTTTACAGTATGGCATGTACGGTTGTTATGGTGTGTGGAAACAGCATGATGTCCATAGTTATATACGATGTTGCAAATGTCCTTTATGTTGCTGTGTTTATGATGTTCTATTCAATAAATCAGATGTTCTCTTATGCAACAAGAGAAGTTTCGCCTACGGATATATTGGAAAACAGATTTATATGGCTTAGTCCTGTTATATATTGCATGCAGAAGGCAGGAATAAAAAATGTGACCTCCGTGGCAGGAAAGTATACTCCGGGATATTCACAGAAATATGCGATTACAGGAAATGATATTATGCCATTTGTTGGAGTTTTTGCGGTTGGAATAATCATATTTGTAATTTCTTTAATGATGTATAAGTACCGCAAATCTGAAACTGTAGGAGATGTAGTTTCGTTTACATGGTGTAAGCCGGTATTCAGAACAGTATTTTCTATTACAGGCGGAGTCTTTTTGGCACTTATACTTTGGGTTATACGATTTTATAATACAGGTTTATCATTACATTCTATGGGATATGAGGGTGGAAAGCTTATATATGCGGGTATATTGGTTCTGATATGTGTTTCAATATGTTATTTTATAAGTGAAATGATATTAAAGAAAACATTTTTCGTCTGGAAAACATTCAGTAAGACTAACTTTTTTGCTGTATTTGGAGTTATGTTTATATTTCTTGCTTTGGAGGCGGCAGGACTTATAGGTGTGAAAATTCCTGATGCAAAAAATGTAAGTTCACTTGAAATTTCAGCATACAATGAACTTTTGTATACCGATGAGGATGACATCAGTAAATTTATTGAGATACAAAAAGAGATTGAGGATAAAAAGCTTGATGTAGGTGAAGAAGAAAACAACTGTGGAATAGACTTTATTTATACATTAAAAAATGGCTCAAAGCGTGAATTTTCTTATACAATACCGGTAAGAAAAGGTTCAATATCCGATGAACTCATTAAATGTGCAAATAGCAGCAATCAGAAACTTGAGGCTGTTTTTTCAAAGGCATATAATGATGAGAACTTTAAATTACAGAATGTAGATGTTGAAAGTATGGATGCTGACAGAAATGACAATGTCTGGTATACCCGTGTTCTTATAGACGAAAAAGCAAGAAAGAAATTATATGATGCTCTTAGGACTGATGTAGCAGATGGAAATATTGACATATTAAACCTTAACACTGCAGGCGGTAATGATTATGCGGAAATACAATTTAAGACGTTTGTAAGTGAAGTTATGGCTGATAAGTATAAAATGACTGCTTGTGAAAGAAAGTTCTTCTATGTGAATGAGTCAGATAAGTTTGCCTTAAAGAAAATATTACTTGTAACTAAAAAGGCAAAAAATACTATGTCTGCAATTACTGAGTTGACAAATGACGGATTGTTGAAGCAATCAGACGAAACATATGAAGAGTATGATTATTGATATTGCATCAGAAAAATATGAAATATAAAGGGAATGATTTATTGACAGACTAAATTTCATAACTTATAATTATTTATTAGACTTTAATCTTTTATAAGAAGACTTAGAAAAAGGTTATGAAAATAGAGGGATGATAAAGTGTCCCGACATTAGCTGGAGGAATATAATCATGAAAAAATACGGTGTTAATGAACTTCGTAGAATGTACTTAGAGTTCTTCGAGAGTAAAGGTCATCTTGCAATGAAAAGCTTTTCTCTCGTTCCACACAATGATAACAGTTTATTACTTATAAATGCAGGTATGGCGCCGCTTAAGCCATATTTTACAGGTCAGGAGATTCCGCCTAGAAGACGTGTTACGACATGCCAGAAGTGTGTTCGTACAGGTGATATTGAAAATGTAGGAAAGACAGCACGTCATCTTACTTTCTTTGAGATGCTTGGAAACTTTTCTTTTGGTGATTACTTCAAACATGAGGCTATTACCTGGTCGTGGGAGTTTTTGACAAAGGTTATCGGAATGGAGCCTGAAAGACTTTATCCTTCCATCTATGGTGAGGATGATGAGGCGTATGATATCTGGACAAAAGAAATAGGTGTACCGGGAGAAAAGATTACACGTTTTTATCGTGATGAAAACGGAGAATGTGACAACTTCTGGGAGCACGGTGCAGGTCCATGCGGTCCATGTTCAGAGATTTATTATGACAGAGGAGAAAAGTATGGCTGCGGCAAACCTGATTGTAAGGTGGGCTGTGATTGTGACCGTTTCATGGAAGTATGGAACAATGTATTCACACAGTTTAATGGTGACGGACATGGCGGTTATGAGGAACTTGAAAATAAAAACATAGATACAGGTATGGGACTTGAGCGTCTTGCTGTTGTCGTTCAGGATGTTGATTCCGTATTTGATGTAGATACAATGAAAGCTATCAGAGACAAAATATGTGAGATGGCAGATACCACATATCAGACAGATGAGGCAAAGGATGTATCAATAAGACTTATCACAGACCACATCCGTTCTTCAACATTTATGGTTTCAGACGGAATCATGCCGTCAAACGAGGGTCGTGGTTATGTGCTCCGCCGTCTTATAAGAAGAGCTGTTCGTCACGGACGTATGCTTGGAATCAACAAACAGTTTATGGCAGAGCTTGCACAGACAGTTATAAATGAGTCAAAAGACGGTTATCCGGAGCTTGAAGAAAAGAAAGAATTTATTTTAAATGTTCTTTCGCAGGAAGAAAGTAAATTTGATAAGACAATAGATCAGGGATTAAATATTCTTAATCAGATGCAGGAAGAACTTGCAAAATCAGGTAAAAAAGAACTTGATGGAAAAGATGCATTTAAATTATATGACACTTATGGATTCCCTGTAGACCTCACTACTGAAATCCTTGAGGAAAAAGGATACACGGTAGATGAGAAAGGCTTTGAAGCTGCTATGGAAGAACAGAAGCAGAAAGCCCGCAGCGCAAGAAAGACTACAAACTACATGGGAGCAGAAGAGACTGTTTACCAGCAGCTTGATCCGGCACTTACGACAGAGTTTATCGGATATGACAGACTTGAGGCAGATGGAAAAATTACTGCACTTACAACTGAGAGTGATGTGGTTGCAGCACTTACAGATGGTCAGAGTGGAACTGTTATTGTTGATAAGACACCGTTCTATGCAACAATGGGTGGTCAGCAGGCAGATATAGGAACAATCATTTGTGGAGACAGCGAGTTTAAGGTAAAAGATACGGTTAAACTTCTCGGTGGAAAAGTCGCACATATTGGTGAAGTTGTCAAGGGTATGTTTAAGGATGGAGATACGGTCACACTCAAAGTTGATGCCGCAAATCGTACAGCAACATGTAAAAACCACAGTGCAACACATCTTTTGCAGGAAGCACTTCGTAAAGTATTAGGTTCTCACGTAGAGCAGGCAGGTTCATACAATGATGCAAACAGACTTAGATTCGACTTTACACATTTCTCAGCAATGACACCTGAGGAGATAAGCAAGGTTGAAGATATTGTAAATAAAGAAGTTGCAGCAAATCTTCAGGTAGTTACAGAAGTTATGTCACTTGATGAAGCTAAAAAGACAGGTGCCATGGCACTCTTTGGTGAGAAATATGGTGAGAAAGTCCGTGTTGTAAAGATGGGAGATTTCAGTACAGAGCTTTGTGGTGGTACTCATGTTGCGAATACAGGAGTTATAGGATACTTCAAGATTATATCTGAAAGCGGTGTAGCAGCAGGAACACGCCGTATTGAAGCACTCACAGGCGATGGACTTATGAAATATTATGCAGAGATTGAAAGAGAACTTAACGAGGCAGCAAAGGCAGCAAAGGCAGAGCCTTCAAAACTTGTAAACAAGATTAATGCAATGCATGATGAGATAAAAGAACTTTCAAGTGAAAATGAAAAACTTAAAGCAAAACTTGCCAATGATGCGGTAGGAGATGTAGACAGCCGGATTAAAGAGATAAAAGGCGTAAAGGTTCTTGCAATGGCAGTTCCTGATGTAGATATGAATGGTCTTAGAAATCTTGGTGACCAGATGAAAGAAAAGATTGGAAGCGGTGTGGTAGTGCTTGCGTCAGCAGTTGACGGAAAAGTGACACTTCTTGCAATGGCAACAGATGATGCAGTTAAGAAAGGTGCTCATGCCGGAAATCTTATAAAAGGAATCGCAGCACTTGTTGGCGGTGGCGGCGGTGGACGTCCAAACATGGCTCAGGCAGGAGGAAAGAATCCTGACGGAATACCAGCAGCAATCGAAAAGGCATATGAGGTTGTAGAGAGCCAGTTATAATATGTATATTATAGTATTCAGACAACAAGAAAAAGTCATCGTAAGATGGCTTTTTCTTATGTGTGGTGGTAAGAGAAGAATGAAAGAGAGAATGGGAAAAATATGAATAAAACTGTGCGGGATAAACTTGTCTCGATGAGAGAAGAAAAATACAGAGAGTTTTCAAGTGCACTTATTCCAGGATGTGAAAATATGTTAGGTGTTAGAGTACCTGTTATAAGAAAATATGCAAAAGAGATTTTAAAGGAAAATACAGATTGGCAGAAAATACTTGAAGAAGACGATGTTTATTTTGAAGAAACAATGCTTCGTGGATTTATTATAGGAATGGCAACATTAAAGGAAGATGATGTTGAGCTTGCAAAAGAAAAACTGGCAGAGTTTGTTCCTTATATAAAAAACTGGTCAATAAATGACAGTTTTTGTAATGCATTTAAAATAGCAGGTAAGCATGGTGATGATTTTATTGCTGAAATAGAGAAGATGGTAAAGTCCAAAAAAGAATATGAGGCAAGAGCCGGACTTATCCTGCTGCTTAATCATTATGTAAAGGTGGATATGGCAGGAAAAAAGACTGTCAGAAAGAGAACTGTTGAAATTTGTGATATAACTTGTGAATATAAAGGAGACATTGAAAAGGGCAGATATACAGATAAAATACTTCAGTTCGTTGACAGGGATTTTTCTAAAAACGGGTATTATACCCAGATGGCAGCCGGCTGGCTTATTGCGGAGTTATTTGTCACATATCCGAAGGCTGTGTGGAATTATTTGACAGATAAAGAAAAGTTAAAAATTGATGACGTTTCATATAAAAAAGCAGTTAGAAAGATATGTGAATCGAAAACACCTTCTAAAGAGGTAAAAGAGTGCATCAGCAGATTGTGCTGTTAAGCGGATACTCAACTTTATGGTGCGGCAGGAAAATCTGAGAAAAATAATGTTAAAAAACACAAAAAAGCTGTTGACTAATGCTAAAGTTGTGGTATAATAATTGTTGTGCGTACAGGACTGTGGTTCTGTGAAAAAATACCCTACACAGTTGTTTGTGTATTTGATGCATAATCTACAACTGGAGGGAGGTTAGGTGTGAGACTATGTCAAATGTAATCGTAAAAGAGAATGAGACATTGGATAACGCTTTACGTCGTTTCAAAAGAAATTGTGCTAAAGCTGGTATCCAGCAGGAAATTCGTAAAAGAGAGCATTATGAGAAGCCAAGCGTTCGTCGTAAGAAGAAGTCTGAGGCAGCTCGTAAGCGCAAATACTAATCGTATGTAAGGGATTTGAGTGTCGAATCCTGAAATCAGAAAGAGGTTATTTGGTTAATCTCTTTCTTTTTTTATGGAATAGGAAAATGCTCGTAACATAGCGGAAAAACAACGAGAATTGCGAATATCCTTGACAATAAAAACACTATGCTCCATTCTAAGCGTATAAGCAAACAGCAGCCACTTATTACTTAGAATAGAGCATAGTGAAAAATTATAGTCATGTCGTTGTCTTTAGATGATAAGAATACATATTATCTAAAATCATATAGACAGTTTAAACAAAATCTCTTAAAGTATCTACAACACTTTGTTTTTCGGTATTTCCATACATCAACATCGGAATAATACAGCTAAGTATGATAAATACCGGAGCGACAAGCAATACAGGAAGTATTACAAAATGTCCGTTGAAGAACCAGAAAATATTTTCAAACAGTCTTTTAGTGAGTACAACAAATATTACCGAAGTAATGAGTGATACGACGGATGAACTTACGCTATAGAATAAACTTTCATATATTAGCATCCTGCGAAGCTGTCTGTTTGTCATACCTATGGATTTAAGCATTGCAAATTCATGTTTTCTTGACATGATTCCTGTGAGGACGGCATTGACAAAGTTAAGTATTCCGATAATCCCTATAACAGCACACAGCAGACCGCCAAGCAATATAAACATATTTTTAAAACTGTCAAATTCCTGACGGACCTTAGCTTTACTTTCAAATGAAAGTGAAGATGAAGGTGCGGAAGTTATATTTTTAAGGTAGTTCTCAGTCCGTATCTCAGCTTTTTTGTTTTTAGAGTCTAACATATAAAATAATGGTGAAATTTTTTGCCTGCTATCATTTTTCAGGCTGTCGGTTGACATTACCACATTATATCCGGTTACAGAACCGTATCTAAATCCCATTGAAAATGGAACTTTCACAAGTGCACATACCGTATATGTGACTTCATGTTCTTTGGCTATGTAGTATTCCATATATTTTTTGGGGGTGTCATCGGTTACTTTTTTGCCTGTCCGATTATCAATAAAATAAGCATTATCAATATATGACATTGTGAACTTATCGCCGACTTTTGGGTATATTCCTATGTTTTGTGGATTGCCGTAATCATCAGTCATTACACTTATAGCTATATTGTGCTGTTTTTTGTCTTTAAGTGGAGAAATGCTGCCGGAAAAGACTTTAACTTTATTTAAAAGTTTTATATCAATTCCCTCAATAAGTGGATCGGATGCAACTTTATCTCCCTTTTTTCTTATTGAATTGAGGTTTTGTTGTAATTCTTTTTGACTGAAAGTGCCTTTACACATATTTATATAGGTCTTTTTATCAACCCATCCTACCACATCAGTGGAAGGCAGGAAATATCCACATCCGGTTAATTTGTTATCTGTATTTGCAGTGATACGGCGAATATCCTTGTCTGAGATACAGTGTTCACCGTCAATTTCATATCGGAAATAGCTTTTTGTACTTATAATGAAATCAGAGCATACACTCCGTGAAACAAATCTGTTCATATCAATTCCATTTACAAAGAAAAACAATGTATTTAGAAGCGCTACGGAGAGTGAAAGGGATATGACAACAAGGAAAGTGCTCAGCTTGTTCCTGCCAAGATTTGTAAATGCCATCTGGTAAACTTTTGCACCTCGGGTATGTTTTTTCTTCTTTTTTGTGTTTGAATTGTCCGTATATTTTACCGCTTCAACAGGGGAAATCTTAGAGGCGATAAATCCCGGACGCAGACATGACATAAGTACGGTTAATAGTGAAAAAAGTATTGATATTACAAAAATAAGCGGGGATATGCTTATAGAGGTGCTTTCTGTACTAAGCGTAGTCTGTGAGATTATGGCAGGAAACAGAGTAATACCGCTGAAATATCCTATAAATAGTCCGATTGGAATACCTATTGCACAAAGAAGCAATGCATGGATATAGATTATCCTGCGAAGCTGATGTGGAGTGACACCGATTGTCTTTATAAGACCGTAAAAATGTATGTCATTTGTTACTGAAATCTGAAAAATATTGTAGATGATAAGGTATCCGGTAAATATGACAAGTATTAGGAAAGCCACAATTCCGACAAGCGTTACGGGGTCTGTGTTTTCTGCAACTTTTTCAGAGGTGTAGCCCCAGTTTACACCGATACGTACACTGTTTTTTTCGTCTCGTGTCTGCCAGTCATACCCGAAGTCTTTATCAATCTGTTCCATTTGTTTTTTGATATTATGGCTTGATTTAAGCATAACATTTAAGTCTGTCCGAAAATCATCAAGTCCGTTTTTTTTGGCTTCTTTGATAATATTTTCAGTATATTTTTTTGAAACATTGATATAGTGAACCGGCATTAAACTATTATAGTCGTAATAACCTGTAAGTTTGAAATAGTCCGTTTTTTCAAATGTTTTACTTTTATTGTCACTTACTGTATAGGTAAGTTTTATCTTTGTTCCAAGTTTTGCTTTGGCATCGAGGAGATTTAAAGCCGTAGTATCCATTGCTATTTCATCGGAGTTTTCCGGATTTCTGCCTGTTGTTGGTGTTGCATAACTCCATTTTGAGCAGTTTTCATCCATATAACTGACTTCGCCTGAAATCTGTCCAAAATAATCTGATTTTATAGAACCAATGCAAGTTCGTTTACCGTAAGCTTTTATTTTTGAATGGGTGATAAGTTTGTCTGCCTGTTCGTCAGTTACATCTTTAAATGTCCCGTGTGAATAACCACCAATCTGACGGAATGAGTAAGTTTGATAACTGTCATTTAGTGAAAGTGCTATCGTGAAAAGTGATGTAAACAGGATAGTTGTAAGTATAATTGCGATAACAGCTATTATATTTCTATTTTTTGCAGCACGCAGAGAACGGTAACTCAAACGGAAGATACATTTTTTATTTTTTACATTCATGAGTTTGTCCTCCTAATCTTTAGTTATTACATGACCGTCTTCAATATGGATTATACGGTCTGCTGTCTGTGCTATTTCTTCGTTGTGGGTTATCATTACCATTGTCTGGGAAAACTTTTTGCATGAAACTTTTAGCAGACTTAAAACGTCCTGGCTTGTTTTTGAATCGAGATTTCCGGTTGGCTCATCCGCAAGTATTATTGCCGGAGCGGATGCTAAGGCTCTTGCGATGGCAACACGCTGTTGCTGACCGCCGGAAAGCTGGTTTGGGAGAGAATTAAGTCTTTTTGATAAACCTAAGGTATCTGTTATCTGTGTTATAAAACTTTTATCAATTTTTCTTCCGTCAAGTTCAAGGGGAAGTACAATATTTTCATAGAGATTTAAAACAGGCACGAGATTATATGCCTGAAAAATGAAACCTATTTTTCTTCTGCGGAAAATAGTAAGTTCCTCATCGTTTAATGAAAATATGTCTTTGCCGTCAACAGTTACGTTGCCGGATGTCGGAGTGTCAAGTCCTCCAAGCATATGAAGAAGAGTTGATTTGCCACTGCCGGATGTGCCTACAATGGCGGCAAATTCACCGTTTTCAATAGAAAGATTTACATTTTGTAGTGCATGTACAGTGTTTTCACCGGAGCCATATGTTTTTGTAAGATTTTCTGTTTTAAGTATTGTCATAATAATCCTCATTTCTGCACACGTTATGGGTGCATATAAAAATTGTGTCAGGTGTGCACAGACACAAATCTTTAGAAATAAAATAATTTTATACTAAAATGCCCCAATCTAAAATTTATTATTGTCTGGAAAAAAGTATCGCATATAAAACTTTCTAGAATCTTTCAAGAGGTAAAGTGAAATCTTACAGTTTTGAAAGAAATACAGAAAAAGTAGAGCCCTGACCGCGTGAAGAAGCAACTTTGATATATCCATTTTCGCCGGAAATTATTTTTCTTGTGAGATATAGGCCGATTCCTACGCCTTCTGTAGTATTAACATTTTCGCAACGGTAAAATCTTGAAAAAATCTTTGAATAGTCATGTTTGGAAATGCCCATACCGGTATCAGAAATATCAATGCGGACGAAAAATTCATATACTATGACATCAATCGAAATGCCGCCGGAGAATGTGTATTTGACAGCGTTATCAACTATATTGCACAAAGCTTCGAGCGTCCATTTAGCATCAAACAGTGCTGTGGCAGAAGTTTTGGTGTTTTTAATGTATAAACCCTTTGCTTCAGCTTTTTGTTTATATTGAATAAAGACTTTATCAAGTAATGGCTGCAGGTTTTGTATTTTAGGAGAAAGGGATATAATCCCGGTTTCAAGCCGTGACAGTTTTATAAGAGAATCAATCAGAAAACGCAGTTTTTTTGCCTGTGAATAAAGTGCGGTAAGATTATTTTTTGAATTTTCGGAAAGTTCATCTTCTAAAAGGAGTTCACAGTAGAGAAGTATGTTCGCAATAGGTGTTTTTGTCTGATGTGATATATCGGCTATAAGAGTTTTGATGCTGTCTTTTTCCTGTTTAATATTTTGTGTTGAGAGAGCAGAGCCGGAAAGGTATTGTGCAAATTTTGTCTCAAGTGCAGAGAGACGGCTTTCATCAAAACTATTTTCGATAAATTTACCGTTTAGTGCGGTATCTATCATGTTTTCAAGGGAAGAAAGAAGATTGTCGGTTTTATGTCTGTTTATAAACATTGCAGTTATGCAAAATAAAATAATTATAAATTGAGCCAATATAATAAAATCTTTAATCATAGGATTCCTTTCGTTGTATTAGTGTATTTTATCAATGATACATTGAACTATGGTCAGATGTTTTTTATGTTATAAATGTTTTGTAATTAGAATAATCCGTGTTTTATTTTTTGTCCCATTTATATCCAATTCCGTAAATGGTATGTATGTAATCAGAAGCACCGAGTTTGTCACGTAATCTTTTGATTACCACGGAAAGAGCATTGTTGTCTACATAATCGCCGCAATCAGTCCATATGCGGTCAGTAAGAATATCACGGGTCATGACATGTCCACGGTTTTCGACAAGCAGACACAGGAGTTTTTGTTCTGTTTTGCTTAATTCAACGGGTGTACCGGAAACGAAAAAATTAAGATGTACAAAGTCGAATGAAAAGTTATCTATTGTTATAACTGAACTATCAGTTTTGGAATCATGGCAGGGGTGTTTTCTTAGCTGGGTATTTACCCTGGCACGAAGAATGGCAAGGGAAAAAGGTTTTGTAATGTAGTCATCAGCACCAAGTTCGAGACCGTTTACAATATCTATGTCAGTATCATTGGCTGTGAGTAGAATGACAGGAATGTCCGGAAAATCAGTTTTTAATTCGGTGAGAAAATCAAGACCATTTCCATCGGGCAGGGAGATGTCAAGTAGTATAAGCGAAGCCATAAAGCAGACAAGCTGTTGTCTTGCAAGTTTCAGGCTTGTACACGAAAAAATCTGTCTGTCATCTGATTTAAGAGCCTGACAAAGTCCTTTGTTAAGGCTTATGTCATCTTCTATTATGAGAATTTGTTCCATTTGGATAGTCCTCGTTTCTATAGTTATTTTTCCTGATAATTGTATGACGAGTAGAGAATAAAAGCAAATAAAAATTTGTGAGTTGCATTTTTTAGCAGGTTGTGTGACATTGATGTATGTGGGTGTTTTGCTTGCTTATGGATGGCAACAGTAGTATTATTATATTACTTTACAATGAGCAGGATATACTGTAAATAAGATGGAATTATTGTTAACGGTTTGACAGGCATGAGCGGTGGCAGATAAAAGTAATTGTGAATAGGAGTGGTTTGAAAATGTTTGGATTTCTGAAGAATGGTAAGATATATAAAGAACTTGATGAGATAATAGCACAGATAGATTCTAATGTTGCAAATAATTATAAAGATGCAGCACAGGAAGCGGTTGTCTGTTTGGAGAAAAAGACATCTTAAAAAAATAAATTTTATCAATACTATCTTTAGAACATAAGTTTGATAAAATGAAGAAAATAAACTTGAAATCAATTTCGCTTAATTTTATTAGTAAAAAATATAAATTGACTAAATAATATTGCTTATTTTATCAAAAAAATATATAATCAAACCAGTTTGATGAACAAAGGGGTTCAGCAAATGATGAGAAAACATTTATCGGCAGACAGATGTATATACAGTATCTGTTTTCTGAGAAAGTTTCTTCTATATATAATATGTGTGTATAGTATGTTTGTTTTTAATATATATGCATGTGTATTATATAGGAGTTTCTATGTAAAGAAGTGTTTTCTGTTATTTGCTGAGCCTCTTTTTGTTTACTATATGTAAATCAAATATATCCAAAGAGTATTTAAAGAAAAACACAAAGTTGTAGAATATTGATATGGAGGTAGAAATGATGACAAATACTGAAACTTGTAACAGCAGGGTTTTAGCAAAAGCCTCAAAAGTTATTGACCATGAAAAGAGAGGGCTTTACGATCCTCGTTACGAACATGATAACTGTGGTATTGGTTCTATTGTAAATATTAAGGGAAATAAAACACATGATACTGTTTCGGGAGCTCTTGATATTGTTGAAAAATTAGAGCATCGTGCCGGTAAGGATGCAGAAGGCAAGACCGGTGATGGTGTTGGTATTCTTTTACAGATATCACATAAATTTTTCAAAAAAGCAGTTAAACCACTCGGTTTTGAAATTGGAGAAGAAAGAGATTATGGTATTGGAATGTTTTTCTTCCCACAGGATGAGCTTAAAAGAAACCGTGCTAAGAAAATGTTTGAAGTCATTATTGAAAAAGAAGGACTTGAGCTTCTTGGATGGAGAAAAGTTCCGACTGAACCTGATATATTAGGCCATAAAGCACTTGAGTGTATGCCATGTATTATGCAGGCATTTGTTAAAAGACCTGAAGATGTTGAAAAGGGACTTGATTTTGACCGCAAACTGTATGTTGCACGCCGTGTGTTTGAGCAGAGTAATGATGATACATACGTTGTCTCATTTTCAAGCCGTACAATAGTTTATAAGGGTATGTTCCTTGTTGGACAGCTTCGTCTTTTCTTTAAAGACCTTCAGGATCCTGATTATGTATCTGCTATCGCAACAGTGCATTCAAGATTTAGTACAAACACAAATCCAAGCTGGATGAGAGCACATCCAAACAGATTTATCGTTCATAACGGTGAGATTAACACTATTGTAGGTAATGCAGATAAGATGCTTGCACGTGAGGAGACAATGGAGACATCACTTCTTGCAAATGATTTCCACAAAGTCCTTCCGGTTGTAAATCCAAATGGTTCGGATTCGGCAAGGCTTGATAATACACTTGAATTTCTTGTAATGAGTGGTATGGAACTTCCGCTTGCTGTCATGATTACTATTCCTGAACCTTGGGAACACGATATGAGCGTAAGCCAGAAGAAGAGAGATTTCTATCAGTATTATGCAACAATGATGGAGCCTTGGGATGGTCCGGCTTCAATCCTTTTTTCTGATGGTGATATTATGGGAGCTGTTCTTGACAGAAACGGTCTTCGCCCTTCACGTTATTACATTACAACTGATGACCAGCTTATCCTTTCATCAGAAGTAGGCGTTTTTGATATTCCACCTGAAAAGATTGTCAAGAAAGACAGATTGAGACCGGGACGTATGCTTCTTGTTGATACGGTTAAGGGTGAGCTTATTGATGACGAGGTTCTCAAAGAAAAATATGCATCACGTCAGCCTTATGGTGAGTGGCTTAACAGCAACCTCGTTACATTGAAAGAACTTCGTATTCCTAATAAAAAAGTTGAGGAATTTACAGATGAAGAAAGAGCAAGACTTCAGAAAGCATTTGGATATACTTACGAGGATTACAAAGAGTCAATTCTTCCAATGGCACAGAAAGGTGCAGAGCCTATTGCTTCAATGGGTACTGACACACCGCTTCCAATGCTTTCAGATAAGCCGCAGCCTTTGTTCAACTACTTTAAACAGCTTTTTGCACAGGTTACAAATCCGCCTATCGATGCAATAAGAGAGGAAATCGTAACATCGACAAGCGTTTATATTGGTGAGGACGGAAACCTTCTTGAAGAAAAAGCAGACAATTGTAAGGTGCTTAAAATCCGTAATCCTATTCTTACGGATACAGACCTTATGAAGATTAAATATATGGATAAAGAGGGATTTAAGTGTGTGGATATTCCTATTACTTATTATAAGAATACATCACTTAAAAAAGCACTTGACCGTATGTGTCTTGAAGCTGACAGAGCTTACAAAGAGGGTGCAAATATTCTTATCCTTACTGACAGGGGAGTTGATGAGAACCATGTAGCTATTCCGTCACTTCTTGCAGTTGCTTCAATGCAGCAGCATCTTGTAACTACAAAGAAGAGAACAAGTGTGGCAATGATTCTTGAATCGGCAGAACCAAGAGAAGTACATCACTTTGCGACAATCTTAGGATATGGAGCATGTGCGATAAATCCTTATCTTGCACATAGCACAATAAAAGAACTTATTGACCAGAATCTTCTTGATAAAGACTATTATGCAGCAGTTGATGATTATGATTCAGCAGTTCTTCACGGAATTGTAAAAATTACTTCTAAAATGGGTATTTCTACAATCCAGTCATATCAGGGTTCAAAGATTTTTGAGGCGATTGGTATATCAGAGGATGTCATTGAGAAATACTTTACTGATACAGTATGCTGTGCAGGAGATATTACACTTGAGGATATTGAAAAACAGGTTGATGCACTTCATTCAGCAGCATTTGACCCACTTGGACTTGAGACGGATATGAACCTTGAAAGCCGTGGCCAGCATAAAGAAAGAGGACACAAAGAGGAGCATTTATATAATCCTGAGACAATTCATCTTTTACAGCAGGCTACATGGACAGGAAGTTATGAACTGTTTAAACAGTATTCAAAATGCATAGATGAAAAAGAGCATAATGTAACACTTAGAAGCATGCTTGATTTCAATTATCCTAAAAAGGGAATTTCAATTGATGAGGTTGAGAGCGTTGACGAGATAGTTAAGAGATTTAAGACAGGGGCTATGTCATATGGTTCAATTTCTCAGGAGGCACATGAGACACTTGCCATTGCGATGAATCACCTTCATGGCAAATCAAACAGTGGTGAGGGTGGTGAGAGTCTTGACAGACTTCTTACAGCAGGACAGCCTGAGGACAGATGTTCAGCAATCAAACAGGTTGCATCAGGACGTTTTGGTGTTACATCACGTTATCTTGTCAGTGCAAAAGAAATTCAGATTAAAATGGCACAGGGAGCTAAGCCGGGTGAAGGCGGACATCTTCCGGGCGGAAAGGTTTATCCTTGGGTAGCCAAAACAAGACATTCAACACCGGGTGTAAGCCTTATCTCGCCTCCACCACATCATGATATCTATTCTATCGAAGATTTGGCGCAGCTTATCTATGACCTTAAGAATAGTAATAAAGATGCAAGAATATCAGTTAAGCTTGTTTCAGAAGCAGGTGTAGGAACGGTAGCGGCAGGTGTTGCAAAAGCCGGAGCAGCAGTTATTCTTATTTCAGGATATGACGGAGGTACAGGAGCAGCCCCTAGAAGTTCAATTTACAATGCAGGTCTTCCTTGGGAACTCGGTCTTGCTGAGACACACCAGACACTTATAATGAACGGACTTCGTTCACGTGTCCGCATTGAGACAGACGGTAAACTTATGACAGGCCGTGATGTACTTGTGGCTGCACTTCTCGGAGCAGAGGAATATGGTTTTGCAACAGCACCGCTTGTAACAATGGGTTGTGTAATGATGCGTGTATGTAATCTTGATACATGTCCTGTAGGTGTAGCAACACAGAATCCTGAACTCAGAAAGAGATTTAAAGGAAAACCTGAATATGTTGAGAACTTTATGAAGTTTATTGCGCAGGAACTTCGTGAGTACATGGCTTTGCTTGGAATTAAGAAAGTTGATGACCTTATCGGACGTACAGACCTTCTCAAAGTAAAGGATGACCCTAAGGTTAAGGAACATCATATCAACTTTAATGAGATAATTGATTCATCATTTGCCGGTGAGAGAAAAGAAAATAAATTCAATCCAAAGAATGTATTTAACTTTGAACTTGAAAAGACAATAGATGAGAAAGTTTTACTTCCTAAACTTAAAAAGTCACTTCAGACAGGTGAGCCAGCTAAAGTTACTGTAGATGTTACAAACATAAATCGTACATTTGGTACAATACTTGGTTCTGAGATTACAAAGAAATTCAGTGATACACTTGAGGAAGATACGATTACAGTTGAGTGTCACGGAAGCGGCGGACAGAGCTTTGGAGCATTTATTCCAAAGGGACTTAAACTTGAACTTGTCGGTGATTCAAACGATTACCTCGGAAAAGGTCTTTCAGGCGGAAAGATTGTTGTATATCCGCAGACCGGTACTAAATTCAAGGCAGAGGATAATATAATTATCGGTAACGTTGCACTGTACGGTGCTACAAGCGGTAAGGCATTCATAAACGGTATTGCAGGTGAGCGTTTCTGTGTTCGTAACTCAGGTGCTACAGCAGTTGTTGAAGGTGTCGGAGACCACGGATGTGAATATATGACAGGTGGACGTGTAGTAATACTTGGACCAACAGGAAAGAACTTTGCAGCAGGTATGAGTGGCGGTGTTGCGTATGTACTTGATGAAAACAGTGATTTATACCTTAAGCTTAACAAAGAACTTGTATCGTCACAGCCTGTTACTGACAAATATGATGTACTTGAGTTAAAGAAAATCATAGAGGAGCATGTTGAAGCTACAAATTCAGAAAAAGGAAAGAATATCCTTGAAAACTTTAGCGATTATCTTCCTAAATTTAAGAAAATTATTTCTTATGATTACAGCAAGATGCTTCAGCTCATTGCTCAGATGGAAGAGAGAGGTTTAAGCTACGAGCAGGCGCAGATAGAGGCATTTTATGCACACAAAAATCAGGCATAATCGATAAGAGATACTGTGTATACGCAGACCTGGCATCCGGTCAGGCTGTGCGGTAATGTTTGAGCAGACAGGATAAGGAGGATAATTATGGGCAAACCAACCGGATTTCTTGAATATGAAAGAAAAAATAATAAGGCAGCAGAGCCTTTAGAGAGAATAAAGAATTTTAATGAATTTCACACACCTATGAGTGATAAAGATAGAAAAGAGCAGGCTTCAAGATGTATGAACTGTGGTGTTCCGTTCTGTCAGTCAGGCATGATGATAAACGGAATGGCATCAGGTTGTCCTTTGAACAATCTTGTGCCTGAGTGGAATGATCTTCTTTATCACGGATGCATGAAGGAGGCACTCCAGATGCTTCGCCAGACAAACAACTTTCCAGAGTTTACTTCGAGAGTTTGTCCGGCACTTTGTGAAGCTGCCTGCACATGTGGACTCAATGATTCACCGGTAACATGCAAGGCAAATGAAAATGCCATTGTTGAATACGGCTATGCAAATGGGCTTATGGAGGCAAGAAAACCTAAAGTCCGTACAGGAAAAAAGGTAGCTGTTATCGGGTCAGGTCCTTCAGGGCTTGCGGCAGCAGACCAGCTTAACAGAAGAGGTCATGACGTAACGGTATTTGAGAGAAATGACCACATTGGCGGACTTCTCATGTATGGCATTCCTAATATGAAACTTGAAAAATGGGTTATCGACAGAAAGCAGAAAGTCATGGAAGAAGAGGGCGTTAAGTTCATAGTAAATGCAGATGTCGGAAAGAATGTAAAAGCAGAAGATATTGTTAAAGAATATGACAGTGTCATTCTTGCATGCGGAGCATCAAATCCAAGAGACATTAAAGCAACAGGCCGTGAAGCTGATGGAATTTATTTTGCAGTTGATTTCCTTACACGTTCTACAAAACATGTACTTACAGGAAAAAAAGACGGATGGGTAGACACTAAAGGAAAAAATGTAGTTGTTATCGGTGGCGGTGATACAGGTAATGACTGCGTTGGTACAGCAGTACGACAGGGTGCAAAATCAGTAGTACAAATAGAGATGATGCCTAAACTTCCGGATGAAAGAGCAGCAAACAATCCATGGCCTGAATGGCCGCGCGTCTGCAAGACTGACTATGGTCAGGAAGAAGCAATCGCAGTATTTGGAAAAGACCCTAGAATTTATCAGGCAACAGTAAAAGAGTTTATTGCTGATAAGAACGGTAAACTAAAGAAAGTTAAACTTATAAAACTCGAGCCAAAGAAAGATGCAAAGACAGGCAGATTAAATATGACCGAGATACCGGGAAGTGAGTTTGAGATACCGGCAGACTATGTACTTATCGCTGCAGGTTTCCTTGGAACTCAGGAGTATGTTGCCAAAGCGTTTGGAGTAAAATTAAATGCCCGTACAAATGTTGAGACAGCCGTGGGAAGCTATAAAACGTCAGTGGATAAGGTATTTACGGCAGGAGATATGCATCGTGGCCAGTCACTTGTAGTATGGGGAATAAATGAGGGACGACATGTAGCGAAAGAAGTAGATGAGTTCCTTATGGGTTACACAAATCTTGCATAAAAAAATTGCCATAAAAATAATTGTAAAGTCCTAAAAATATAAATATAATTCATTTAAACAGGGGTGCCGCATAACAGCCGGTACTCCTGTTTATTTGGATTTATACGGCTGGTTATGGTCTTGAAAAAAATGTACTGTATTTATGTAAAACAAAAATGAATAAATATAACTGGAAAATGAATAAAAATGATTGCAAATTACTTTGACACATTGGCGTTTTTTATGTATAATAGGAACAATGTGTAGACATATATAAATGATGCAAGGAGGAAGAATGATGGCAAAATATACCAGACAGGATATAGTGGATTTGATAGATGATGAAGATATAGAATTTATACGTCTTCAATTTACAGATATATCCGGAAATTTAAAGAACATGGCCACTACAATTGATCAGCTTGACAAGATTTTAGACGGACATTATAAGTTCGATTGTGCAGCTATTGAAGGTTTCCGTGGTACTGGATATGAAGAATTATTTTTAGTTCCGGATTTAGATACATTTGTTATATTTCCCTGGCGTCCACAGCATGGCAAGGTTGCACGCTTTTTATGCGATGTTGTCAAACCTGATGGTACACCGTTTGACGGTGACAGCAGATATATTTTAAAGAAAGTTATTTCAGAGGCAAAGGAACTTGGATACGAATTTAGGGTAGCCATCAAGAATGAGTTCTTCCTTTTTGACCTCGGCGAAAATGGAGAGCCGACCAATCATTCAAGTGAACAGGGCGGCTATTTTGATGTCGGGCCTGCTGATGGTGGTGAAAATGCAAGACGTGATATGGTGCTTTATCTTGCAGATATGGGAATAAGTGTTGAGACTTCTTATCATTCGGATGAGGCGGCGCAGCATGTTCTTGACTTAAGCTATGCAGATGCACTTGACATGGCAGACAATATTATGACTGCAAGGCTTGTCATTCGTACCGTTGCAAAAAGACACGGTGTGAATGCGACGTTTATGCCAAAGCCAAAGAAGGATACAAAAGGTTCCGGGGCACATTATACATTTGCTTTATATAAGGATGGAAAAAATGTTTTTAATGATGAAAATGATGACCTTGGTGTAAGCAAAGAGGGATATCAGTTTATGGCAGGACTGCTAAGTCATATTGCAAATATGTCGCTCATAAATAACCCTATAGTCAATTCTTATAAAAGATTGATACCGGGATATCTTGCACCTGTTACCGTGGGATGGTCATCTACCAATTCGAGTCCCCTTATAAGGCTTACTTCCATAGGAAGTGACGGAGCAAGGATAGTTCTCAGAAGCCCTGATGGGGCATCAAATCCGTATCTTGTTATTGCGGCATGTCTGGCGGCAGGACTTAGCGGTATAAAAGAAGGACTTGAACCTCCGGTCTGTATGGATGATTTATCTGAGAAAGAGGCAAAAAAATGCGAAACTCTTCCAAGGACACTTTATGAAGCAGTAAAGCTCTTTGAAGAAGATGATTTCCTGCAGGAGGTTGTCGGTGCGCATATTTCTGAGCATCTGATAAAGAGTAAAGATCAGGAATGGAATGAATACTGCACACAGGTAACTCTTTGGGAGACAAAAAGATATCTGACCAGTTTATAGAATTAATCGTTTATACAGCAGCAGACAGGAGGTTTCTGCATGGCAGATTTAATTATAGCGTTTCCTAAATTGGACGATGCGAAAAACTTAAGAAAGCTTCTTGTTCGTAATGGTTATGATGTAAACATGGTTTGTGATAGTGGAGCACAAATAGTAGGTGCGGTAAATGAACTTGATGGAGGTATCATTATTTCAGGATATAAATTTTCGGATATGCATTATTCGGAGATAAATGATTACCTGCCAAAAGGGTTTAATATGCTGTTACTTGCGTCTCCTGCAAAACTTGAGGATTGTGACTTAGACGGTATTGTTTCTCTCGCCATGCCTTTTAAAGTACAGGATTTGCTGAACACTTTGGAAATGATGATGGTTCAGTACAACAGATGGAAGAAGAAACAGAAGAAGAAACCGAAAGCCAGATCTGAAAATGACCGAAAAGTGATTACGACAGCTAAAGAGCTTTTGATGGAACGTAATCAAATGACAGAAGATGAAGCACATCATTATATTCAAAAACTTAGTATGGACAGTGGTACAAATATGGTAGAAACCGCTGAAATGATATTAGAACTTAATGGAAAGGAATGGGAACTTTAGTATGAAGAAGGCGTTTCTTATATTAGAAGATGGAACAGTATTTGAAGGAAAAAGTATTGGCGCAGACAAAGAAATAATTTCAGAGATAGTTTTCAATACATCGATGACAGGTTATTTAGAGGTTCTGACAGACCCAAGTTATGCAGGACAGGCTGTCACGATGACATATCCGCTTATCGGCAATTATGGCGTATGTTATAAGGATATGGAATCAAAAAAAGGCTGGCCTGACGGATTTATAGTAAGAGAGCTTGCGAGAATGCCAAGCAACTTCCGTTCAGAAGATACTGTACAGCATTTCCTTGAAGAAAATGATATTCCGGGTATCTGCTCTATTGATACAAGAGCACTCACAAAGATTCTTCGTGAAAAGGGTACAATGAATGGAATGATAACAACAAATGAGAACTATAATCTTGATGAGATTATTCCAAAACTTAAAGAATATACGGTTACGGGAGTTGTAAAAAAGGTTTCATGTGATGAAATAGAAAAATATGTTCCGGGAGATATAGGTTCAGATAAAGTTGCTGCAGATAAAAACATTGCAGTTATAGATGTAGGAACAAAGAAAAACATTATAAGATGTCTTTTGAACAGAGGATGCAATGTAACAGTTTATCCTTGTGATTTTGATGCGGATGAAGTTATTGCGTCAAAACCTGACGGAATTATGATTACCAACGGACCGGGAGACCCGGCAGAGTGCGTTGATATTATTGCACAGGTAAAGAAGCTTGCTGATTCGGGAATTCCTGTTTTTGCAATCTGTCTCGGTCATCAGCTTATGGCACTTGCACATGATGCAAAAACATATAAGATGAAATACGGACATAGAGGAGCAAACCATCCTGTTAAAAATCTTGAGACAGGAAAAGTATATATATCTTCACAGAATCATGGATATGTAGTAGATGCAGACGGAATAGACGCATCAGTTGCAAAACCTTGGTTCGTAAATGTAAATGACGGAACTATTGAGGGACTTGAATATATCGGTAAGCCTGTAAAAACAGTACAGTTTCATCCAGAAGCAAATGCAGGCCCTAAAGACTCAGAGATGTTGTTTGATGAATTTATGAAGATGATTGGAGGAAATAAATAATGCCAAAGATGGAAGGAATCAAGAGAGTACTTGTAATCGGTTCAGGTCCTATTGTAATCGGACAGGCCGCAGAGTTTGATTATGCAGGAACACAGGCATGCCGTTCTCTTAAAGAAGAGGGAATGGAAGTTATCCTTGTCAATTCAAATCCTGCAACTATTATGACAGATAAGGACATTGCAGATAAGGTTTATATAGAACCTCTTACAACAGAGGTGTTACAGCATATCATTGAAGTTGAAAAACCGGACAGTCTTCTTCCTAATATGGGTGGACAGGCAGGACTTAATCTTGGTATGGAACTTGCAGAATCAGGATTTCTTGACAGTCATGGAGTAAAACTTCTTGGAACAACGGCTGAAACTATCAGAAACGCAGAGGGACGTCAGGAATTTAAAGACCTTATGGAAAGAATCGGGGAGCCATGTGCATCATCTGAACTTGTAGAAAATATTGAGGATGGTATTGCATTTGCAAATAAGATTGGTTATCCGGTTGTTCTAAGACCGGCGTACACACTTGGAGGTTCAGGCGGCGGTATAGCACACAACGAGGAAGAACTTGTTGAAATCCTTTCAAACGGTCTCAGACTTTCAAGAGTAGGTCAGGTACTTGTAGAGAGATGTATTGCCGGATGGAAAGAAATTGAATATGAGGTAATGCGTGACAGCAACGGAACATGTATTACTGTCTGCAACATGGAAAACCTTGACCCTGTAGGAGTTCATACAGGTGACAGTATCGTAGTTGCACCATCTCAGACATTATCAGATAAAGAGTATCAGATGCTCCGTACATCTGCATTAAAGATTATTGATGAACTTGGAATTACAGGTGGATGTAACGTACAGTTTGCACTTCATCCTACATCATTTGAATATATAGTAATCGAGGTAAATCCTCGTGTAAGCCGTTCTTCGGCTCTCGCTTCAAAAGCAACAGGATATCCTATTGCAAAAGTTTCAGCAAAGATTGCACTCGGTTATACACTTGATGAGATACCAAACGCCGTAACAGGAAAGACCTATGCAAGTTTTGAGCCTGCACTTGACTATGTAGTAGTTAAGATACCTCGTCTTCCGTTTGATAAGTTTATCAGTGCAAAGAGAACTCTTACTACACAGATGAAAGCAACCGGTGAGGTTATGAGTATCTGCACAAACTTTGAGGGCGGACTTATGAAAGCTATAAGATCACTTTCACAGCATGTTGACTGTCTTGAGACAGGAGATTATGACAATATGTCTGATGAGGAAGTGCTTGAACATCTTTCGGTAGTAGATGACCGCAGAATTTACCTTATCGCAGAAATTCTACGCCGTGGAATTGCATCTTATGATGAGATTCATGAAGTTACAAAGATTGACAAATGGTTTATCGATAAACTTGCAATCCTTGTTGAAATGGAGAAGAAGATTAAGGAGTCAAAAGGAAATCTTGACAAGGAATTATTAAAAGAGGCAAAGGGACTTGAGTTCCCTGACAATGTTATCGCACGCTGGACAGGAAAAACAGAGGAAGAAATTAAAAATCTCCGTTATGAATACGGTATTACGGCAGCGTTTAAGATGGTTGATACATGTGCCGCTGAGTTTGCTTCAGAGACACCATATTATTACAGCTGTTTCGATGGAATGAACGAAGTTGAAGATAAAACTGAAAAGAAAAAAATTATGGTACTTGGTTCAGGACCTATCAGAATCGGACAGGGTATCGAGTTTGATTACTGTTCAGTTCACAGCGTATGGGCTCTCAAACAGGAGGGTTATGAGACAATTATCGTAAACAATAACCCGGAGACAGTAAGTACTGACTTTGATATAGCAGATAAACTTTACTTTGAGCCACTCACACCGGAAGATGTTGAAAATATTGTCCGTCTTGAAAAGCCTGACGGAGCAGTAGTTCAGTTCGGTGGACAGACAGCCATAAATCTTACTGAGTCCCTTATGAAGATGGGTGTCAAAATTCTTGGAACAAGTGCAGAGGACGTAGATGCTGCAGAGGACAGAGAATTATTTGACCAGATTCTTGAAGAGTGCAAGATACCTAGAGCAAAGGGTGATACAGTATTTACTACAGAGGAAGCTCTTAAGGTTGCAAATGAACTCGGTTATCCTGTACTTATTCGTCCTTCATATGTACTTGGTGGACAGGGTATGCAGATAGCAGTATCTGATGATGATATTAAAAAATTCATGCAGATAGTTACAAGATACCATCAGGAGCATCCTATCCTTATCGATAAGTATCTTATGGGAAAAGAGATAGAAGTAGATGCAGTATGCGACGGTGAGGATATTCTTATTCCGGGTATTATGGAACACATTGAGAGAGCCGGCATTCATTCAGGCGACAGTATTTCGGTATATCCGGCACAGACCATTACAGAGAGAATTCAGGACATGCTTGTTGACTACACAAGAAAACTTGCTAAGTCACTTCATGTAATCGGACTTATCAATATACAGTTTATTGTTTACCATGATCAGGTATATGTAATCGAGGTAAATCCTCGTTCAAGCCGTACAGTACCATATATCAGCAAGGTTACAGGTATTCCTATTGTAGACCTCGCAACAAAAGTTATCCTTGGTGCTAAGGTTAAAGATTTTGGTTACGGAACAGGTCTTGCAAAGAAGTCAAAATATATTGCAATAAAGATGCCGGTATTCTCATTTGAAAAGCTTAGAGGCGCAGAGATAAGCCTTGGACCTGAGATGAAATCAACAGGTGAGTGTCTCGGTATATCTAAAGACTTTAACGAAGCACTTTACAAGGCATTCAAGGGAGCGGGAGTGGATCTTCCAAAGCACAAGAAGATGATAATCACTCTTAATGATGCCGACAAAGAAGAGGGAATCGAGATTGCTAAACGTTTTAAGAAACTTGGCTATGACATATTCTCTACAAGAGGAACAGCCAAGGTATTTAACGAAGCAGGAGTTCTTGCAATCCCTGTAAACCGTATAAATGAAGAAGCGCCTACGCTTATGGATCTGCTTCTCGAACATCAGATAGACCTTGTAATAGATACACCGACACATGATGATAAACTTAAAGATGGTTTCATCATCAGAAGAACTGCTATTGAGACAGGTGTAAATTGTCTTACATCGCTTGATACGGCAGCAGCACTTCTTACATCACTTGAGACAGAGGGCAAAGATAAGCTTTCTATTGTAGATGTGGCTACTATCTCAGAGCAGCACGAGGTGTAAAATGATGTCGTGGTATCCTTGATGATGCTATTGCATTGCTTTTGCAAATTGTGTTAAAAAATTTATAAAAAAATGCAACCTTCTTTAAATAACCGGGTTATTATAAGTAGAAAGCAAAATTGTCATAAGTTTAATTTCTTATGATGTTTGTTTTCAATAATAACGGAAGTTTAAAGGAGGTTTTTTTATGAGAAAAGACATGATTGCAAAGGTATTTGCATTATTTATGACACTTGTAATAGCAGGAACGACGACCGGATGTGGCGGCAGAAAGACAAGTCTTAATGAAAAAGGAAACAAAAATGTAGATACGCAAAAAATATCTGATAATCAGAAAAAGGATGGTGAGTCATTAAGTAGTGAAGTACAAGACAAGAAAAAGAAACTTGTTGGAAAAAAGAAAAAATTACCTGTAAATTTGTCAAAGAAAGAAGTTAAAAACTATAAACAGATTTATAAAGATTATAACAGCAGTCTTTTATATCATTTTCTTAAACAGAGCTGGGGGGATAATCCACAACAGGGGCTTGTTGCCTGCTCAAACATCAATATGTATCTTGCAAGCGGAATGCTCTCGGAAATGACTGCAGGGCAGAGTCGGGAACAGATATTAAATTCATTTAGCAAAAATATGTTTAGAGCAGCTGTTTCGGATTACATAAATGCAAATGACAGAGAGGAGAAAGAAAGGGAGGAAGAACAGAAGATAGTAAGAAAGATGATGGGGTATATAAGCGGCAAAATAAAATCCGAAAATTGTTCTTTGGGTAATTCAGTATGGCAAAGTGATAAATATGATTATTCTGGAGGAGTCGACACAATACTTAAAAATGATTATAATGCGTATAGTTTAACGGGAGAGATGGGAAGTAAAAGTTTTAATAATAAAATAAATAAATGGATTGATGAGCAGACAGGTGGTAAGATAAAAGGTAATCTGAAAACAAATAAAGACATGGCTATGCTAATGTTGTCGGCCGTAAATTTTAAGGAGCAGTGGAATGTCAGATTTGATAAAGATAATACAAAGACAGGTATATTCTACGGTCAGTCTAGATACACCTGTGGCAATACAACTGAGGAGGAAAAGATTGATAAGGAAAAATGCAGCTTTTTAAATTCAGAGTATGCTTATGCCTATACCGAGAATGGCAGGTATCAGGCAGTTTCGATACCCATGACAAATGCAAATATGAATATAATACTGCCAAAGGAAAATGTAGCAGCAGACAAACTCATAAATAAAAAGGATGCAAAGCAGATAATTTCATTGTGTAACAAATTCAATAAAAAATGGGATTATTCTAAGATAGTAAGATTTTCAATGCCTAAACTGGATTTTAAAAGTGAACTTGAATTAAATCCATTGATGCAGGATATGGGTATAAAAAATATTTTTGATGGGAAAAAAGCAGATTTTTCTAAAATGTTTGTGTCAGATGGAGAAAATAAATCAGAAGGTGGAATTTATGTTAGTAAAGCAAAACAAAAAAGCAGGATGACGATTGACGAAAACGGATGCAGTATGGCCTCATATACAGAGGTTGCCCTTGTGGGGTTTGCAGACGAAAAAAAGGATACTGTCACAATGAATTGTAACAGACCATTTATTATAATAGTTTCAACAAGTGACGGTCTTCCGATATTTATGGGAGCAGTAAATAGAGTTATAGAAAAATAAAAAACATACAGCATACAGGATGCAGATGCAATCAAAGGCTGAACTGTTACTGGTATAAAACGGAAATCAATTATAAACATTGAAATTTTGACTTAACAAAAAGGAGATACATGGAAGATGAGAAAATAGTACAGTTGATATGGGACAGAAATGAAAACGGTATTAACGAATTATCTGAAAAATATGACCGTTATTGTTTTTGTATTTCAGAGCGTATTGTACATGATGAGGAAGATGCAAAAGAGTGTGTAAATGATACATGGCTAAGGACATGGAATACGATTCCACCAAGCCGCCCGTCAGTGCTTAGTACATTTCTTGCCAAGATAGTTAGAAATCTGTCGCTTAACAGGTATAGGGATATGCACGCATTAAAAAGAGGAGGGAGTAGTGTGAATATTGCGATAGAGGAACTTAATGAATGTATAACTGACGGAAAGACCGTGGAAAAAGACATGGAATATAAACTTCTTACAGAGTCGATAGAAGATTTTTTGTGGAAACAGACTAAGAGAAACCGTACCGTCTTTTTGAAACGATATTTCTATGTTATGGATATTAAGGAAATCGCTGAGGAGCTTGATATAAAAGAGGGTACGGTAAAATCAATCCTTAGCCGTATGAGAAAGAAACTTGCCGTATGGCTTGAAAAGGAGGCGGTAGTGTGAGCGAAAAAGAGGCAGAAAAGCTGATGTATGCCATTGGCGATGTTTCAGAAGAAATGCTAAAAGAAGCAGAGGATTATTCAGAAAATATTAAAAAGATGTCTTTTAGACAAAAGAGATTAAAAAAATATGCAAAAACGGTATTTGCCATCGGGACAGCCGCAGCAGTTATAGGTTGTGCGTTACTTGTATATGAAAAACCGAAAAAGTCATATAAAAATGATTTAAGGCCGACAGGGCAGAATATTGAAAAAAACTATGATAAAAGCAAGAATGATGATTCTATGGATGAGAGTGAGACATTTAATTATGCGTCAGAAAATATACATATCTATAATCCTGAGATAACAGAGGAAGAAACACAGGACTCTGACGGAACACGAACCAGCGTGTTCCAGGATATAGCAGCAGGATATGATGAAAATATATCCGACACGCAGAAAAATAAAAAAAGTGGGACAGAAGATGATGTAAGTACAGATTATGATAAAACGGAGGAAAAAACCAGTGGTTCGGTTAAAAGTGAGGACAATTGTGCTGATGGTACAGAAATAAGAACTAACAAAAAACAGAAATTAAAAGTCCATGCAACAAAAGACGGAGAGATAATAAAAATCCAATTTATATTGCAATTTGGCAAAGCTGGTGATGGATACACATATATTTGCAATGTTAAAGAGATAAATGCCAGTATGTCGATAGAAAAAAAAGTTTCATCTGACAAAGACAGCAATTGGAAAGAAAATAAAAAAGTAAAAGTTGTGTGTAAATCTGGAACAAAGCTGATGTTTACAGCCAATATGACAAAAAAACAGCAGTCGGAGGAAGATATAAAGCTGTCAGAAATAAATGTGAAATTTAAAGAAAAGGGACATAAAATATCAGATGGATTTAATATGACAGTGCGAAAGGAAAATGACGGATATTATTCATATATGAAAAAATAGAAAGAGGAAATAAGTATTATGTTGTATGCTGTTAGGAGATTTTTTTGTAAATATGTGGTACAATAAAAATGATTATGAAGATCAACGAATGACTATAAGGATTCATGATGATGTTGAAAATAACTATGTTGAGCATATCAAGATGTCATGTGAAATTACTGTTAAAGGGCCTTATCTGAATTACTCAAGATGTTATTTGTATATTGGAAATACGCAGAAAGTAAAAATGTGTGATAAAAAAGGAACTTTGAAATGGAGTACATCAAATAAAAAAGTAGCCACTGTATCAAAGAGTGGAAAAATTGCAGCAAATTGTAAAGACATATTTTTCAGGGAACAAACTTAAAGTCAAGATAAAATTATATAATACATATACTGACAGAAAATTAAAAGTTATAAAGGCACTTGATGTAAAAATATATGCAAATGGCGGATGTCTGCACCAGAGAGTGATTAATAAGAAAGTGAATATGAAAGCATACAGTTCAAAAACGATAACGGTAACAGTATCAAAAAACAGTAAAATGAAACATACTATAGATTTGAGAAATAATGCTTTTACTTCGGATATAAATCTGCAGACGGCATATTACAGCTATAAATATACATATTAAGTTAAATAAATAAGCCGTATTCTAAAATGATAATGATATTTAGAATACGGCTTATTGTTTTTAATGCAAAGTTATACAAGATATAAATGTTTAACGATATTTTTATCGTTATGAAATTATGAAAGATTGTTAATTATTTTGTCAAAAATATCAAATACATAAATTTTTTCCTTCTCCGAAAAACCATTAAGGCATATCTCTTCAAGCTTTTCAAATTCGGAATAAACTTCTTCAGCAGTTTTTTTCCCTTTTGTCGTAAGATAAATTTTATGTGCGTGTTTTTGACCTGCAGTTAATACTTTTTCACGATATATAAAATCAGCTTTTTCCATGTTATTAAGTATGGATGTCATAGATGGGGGAGTTATTCTGCAGATAGAGGCAAGTTCTTTCTGGGTGTATCCGTCTGTCTTTCGGAGTATATACAAAACTTTTGGCTGTGCATTTGAAAGATTAAGCCTTTCAAAAATGGCCTGGCTGCGTTTTGCGTGTGCTGCTGAAAGTTCAAGCAGTTTTAAGAAAAATTTCTCATTCATATGTAAAATCCTCGTTTGATAGTAAATATTAACTGTTACTATTAACTATTAATTGTTAAAAAGTCTTTTTGCAAAATTGTAAAAACCGTGATCCATTACTGTAGCATCATGCCCACCGGTTGTTTTGTACCATATATGTTTAGTGTTGTTTTTAACAAGTGCATTGTGATATGTTTCAGGAATGTCAAAAACAACTGTATCGTTTTTGGCTGCAACAATCATTAAAAGAGTGTTGTCGGCATATTCATCGTTTAACTTAAATGTATCTGTTTTAAAAAGACCGTCTTCAGCTATTCCGTTCATTTCATATGCAAAAAGTCCGGGAGCAGGGCAGAAACCTCCTATATATCCAAAAGTGTCCTGCATTGAAAGACCGATATAAAGTGCAGTGCGTCCACCCATTGAAAAACCGGCAATTGCTGTGTTTTCACGACCTTCTGCTACCGAATAATTTTCTTTTATATAAGGCATAAGATTGTCACGAAGATCATTTATGAAATTGTCAAATGCACGATAATTGTCAAGTGAAAACTGGTCGGCAACATATGTATCGTTAGCTCTGGCACGACAGTTTGGAAGGACTAATATCATTTCCCTGGCTGTTTTTGCTGCAATCATGTTTCCGATAATAGTGTCGGCATTTGCATTGAGCCAGTCGGTGTGATCCTGTCCAAGACCATGCAAAAGATAACATACAGGATATGCCTTGTTTTTATCATAGTTTGGCGGCAAAATGATGGCACAGGTTCGCATTTTATTGGTTGTAGTTGAAAAGTATGTATCATATTTTACTTTGCCGTAAGTTATACTGTTGTCTCTTTCAGTGTATGCAAATGAGACCGGATAATTTGTATCTCCGTCATACGGATCTGGTTTTGTAACTGATTTATTTTTCACTGTAACAGCACAGCTGTAGGTCTTTTTATTATATTTTGCCATGATTTTAGCCTTACCTTTCTTTTTGGCATGTATTGTTCCATTAGCAGTAATGGTAACAACAGATTTATTACTTGATTTCCATTTTATCAGTTTTGCTTTTGAAATGGAAACATTTTTTAATTTGATTTTTTTACTCTGTCCTGTAGTAAGTGTCATTTTTTTGTGACTTAAAACAGGCTTTTGGTTTGAATTTGCATTTGTTGAAATAGCAGGCTGTAATGATAACGACAATACATTAGCAGCTATTAATGTGATGCTGAGAAGCTTAGTGAAATTTTTTTTCATAACTTTTAAATCCTCCATCTATATTATAAATTAAATTACTAATTAGAATTCTAATTAGTAATTATATGTTATATTGATATTTATTTTTTGTCAATAGTAATAAAAAGTTCTTGCACTAAAAAATACCATACTCTGAAAACCAGAATAAAATCTGAGTTTTTTGAGTATGGTATTTATATTGTTTATTATTAGTATTATGATTGTATTGAGTTGTGTTTTAGCAGGTGATAACTGTACCTGTTTTTCCTGAAATTCCTTCAAGAGCAGTATCAATACTTGTGATGATTGCTTTATGTTCTTTTGATGAGGATGCAAAAGAAACGGCAGCTTCTACCTTAGGAAGCATTCCGCCTTCATTAAACTGCTTGTCTGCAATATATTTTGTAGCATCCTCAACAGAGATTGTGTCAAGTGGCTGTTCATTGTCAGTGCCAAAGTTGAGGTAGACTTTTTCAACGCCGGTAAGGAGAAGGAGAACATCTGCTCCAAGTTCTTCGGCAAGACATGCACTTGTGACATCTTTTTCAATGACGGCACTTGCACCTTTAAGCCTTGTACCCTGCTGTAATACAGGTATTCCGCCGCCACCGGCAGCTATAACTATCTGACCTGCATCCATAAGTGTCTTTATCGCATCTGTTTCATAGATTTCCATTGGACGTGGAGCCGCAATAACTCTCTTGTAGCCTTTTCCTTCGATTTCTACTACATGGTTTCCTTTTTCTTCTTCTGCTTTTGCTTCTTCGGCTGTCATATATCTGCCGATTTCCTTTGTAGGATAAGAGAAAGCGGTATCGAAAGGATCAACTCTTACCTGAGTGATAATAGTAGATACAGGTTTATATATACCTCTGTTTAAAAGTTCTGTACGAATTTCATTCTGAAGATCGTAACCTATGTATCCCTGGCTCATGGCGCTGCATATAGACATTGGAGCAACAGTGTTTGTAGGTTCAAGACGGCTGTATTCTCTCATGGCAGAGTGAATCATGCCTACCTGTGTACCGTTGCTGTGCGTGATAACTATATCATATTTTGCTTCAACTAAATCTGCGATAGCAGATGCAGCGTTTTTAACGGCTTCTTTTTGTTCCGGAAATGTTTTTCCGAGTGCACTGTGTCCAAGTGCTACGACAATTTTCTTTCCCATAATAAAATCTCCAATCTTATATTTATTTTGTAAATCTTTGTACTTTTTAGTCTGAATATTATATAATTTTAACATGACGCATGAATAAATTCAAGCGAGTAATACTTATGAATTATTTTCGCTGTAGCTGCTGTTAAAATATTTGGTGATTAAATTTTGTGTATCATTTATCAGATTATTAGGGTTGTTAATGTTAGCAAAATATGGAAAAATTTGATAGAAAGATATACTGTTGTATTACAAGCTATAGCTAAAATTATAATTAAAGTTATAATGAAAATGACATTGGGTGTAAAATATTTTTTTGGCTTTTGCGCCCCCTGTGTTTAAAAATATATAAAATGAGGTATAAGTATATGGAATATATAAATCCAATAATTTCGGGGTTTTATCCTGACCCTAGCATTTGCAGAGTTGGGGATGATTTTTATCTGGTAAACAGTTCATTTGAGTATTTTCCGGGGATTCCTGTTTTTCACAGCAAAGATTTGATAAATTGGGAGCAGATAGGGCATTGTATATCAAGACCGGAGCAGCTTACGCTTAGGCAGGGCGTGCCAAATTGTGTGGGAATTTACGCGCCGACCATAAGATACCATGAAGGTGTTTTTTATGTGATTTCTACAAATGTTGCTTATGGCGGAAAAGATGAGGGAAATTTTATAGTATGGACTGACAATCCTTACGGTGAGTGGTCAGATCCTGTTTTTATTGACCTGCCGGGAATCGATTCGTCACTTTTTTTTGATGATGATGGCAGAGTGTATTATACGGGTGCCTTTGACAATGGAATATTTATCAGTGAACTCAAATTTTCATATAAATATGATGAGAATGGCAGGGTCACGGATATGTCGTGTGATGTTGTCTCGGATAGAAAAGTAATATGGAATGGTACCGGTGGAAATGACCCTGAGGGACCGCATCTATACAAAATAAACGGCTGGTATTATCTGCTTATTTCAGAAGGTGGTACAGAATTCTGCCATATGATAACAATTGCGCGCAGTAGAGACATCCTTGGAGAATATGAATCATGTCCACGCAATCCTGTTTTTAGCAACAGGTCAACATCACTTCCTATCAAGGGAACAGGTCATATGGATATAGTTTGTGATAAATTTGGAGACTGGTGGGGAGTTTGTCTTGGAAACCGTCCTATTACATATCCGTTTAAACATAATCTCGGAAGAGAGACATTTTTAGTGCCTATGGTATGGGATGAGGGTGGATGGCCTGTTATCGGGAGAGACGGTCTGCTTGACGAGAAAATAGAAACTGACAGAAAACTGCTTAGTGGGGTTGTTCAAAAGTCGATGACAGACGAGGGAAAATATTTTCACGATGATTTTAAAGGAGATAAACTAAAACAGGACTGGAATTTTATTTATAATACAACATCAAAATATGCATCTTTGGATAAAGATGGAGGACTGCTTTTATATGGAACAAAATCATCTGTTATATCGAGTGATGAGGCTGCATGGGTCGGTTACAGACAAAAACATCATGAGTTTACGGCAGAAACCTGTATTGAATTTGGAGATATATTTGACGGAGGTGAGGCGGGTCTTTCTGTTTATATGAATAATAAACATCATTACGAGCTTGCGGTTACAGTGATTGAAGGGGTAAAGTGGCTTATTTTCAGAAGATGTATAGGTTCGCTTATAAATGAAGAAAAAATTACGACGTTAAATAATGATACGGTTCGTGTGAGACTTGAGGCGTTGAAAAACGAAAATGGAGAAAATATTTATTGTTTCAGTTACAATAAGGATGAAAATTGGATTAAAGCAGGGGAAGGTGAGGCTGCTTATCTGACAACGGAAGTTGGAGGAAAATTTACAGGAAATTATATTGCCATATATGCCAGTGGGAACGGAAAAGAGAATATGAAAGCTGTAAAGTTTGATATGTTTGATTACAAAGGGATGATATGATGCAAGGGTTAAAAGCAGATAGTAATGTACGATTACATACAAATTGCTATCAGACAGATTGACCTGTATTGTATAAAAATTACAAAAATCGACCGTATTTTCAAAAGTGAATGTACAATATGTCAAAAAGTAAAAAAATGTAATAAAAGGCTTTTCAAATTAAAGTTAGTATGATATACTTCATATCAGTTGATAAAGAAGTACAGAACAAGGGCGTTCTCAATTTAAACAATTGAGTACGCCTTTTTTGCTAGAATGAATGACATAAGCTGTACCACAACTTATATGGTGCCCGGGCGACAGCATAGGAATGACATAATTATTCCGGACACTTTATATAATAAAATAGTTTAAAGGAGTAAATTCTTTTAGCTATTATAGAATATTGAAATATTAATATGAAAGGAAGGTAACGAAATGGAAAATAATGTTATCGAACAGGTTTTTGGGAAAGACGTATTTAATGATGAAGTAATGCAGGCTAAGCTTCCAAAGGATGTATATAAATCTTGGAAGAAGACACTTGAGAGTGGAGCAGACCTTGATATTGAAATTGCAAATGTAGTTGCTCATGCAATGAAAGAGTGGGCACTTGAGCATGGTGCTACACATTATACTCATTGGTTCCAGCCGATGACAGGTGTTACAGCAGAAAAGCATGACTCATTCCTCAGCCCTGCATCAGAGAGCAAGCCTGTTCTTGAGTTTTCAGGAAAAGAACTTATAAAGGGTGAGCCGGATGCTTCTTCATTCCCTTCAGGAGGTCTTCGTGCAACATTCGAGGCAAGAGGATATACAGCATGGGATTGTACATCACCGGCATTTCTTCAGGAGGATGCAGCAGGTGTTACACTTTGCATTCCTACAGCATTTTGCTCATATACAGGTGAGGCACTTGACAAAAAGACTCCGCTTCTTCGTTCAATGGAGGCAATCAGCAAACAGGCTGTTCGTATAGTTAAATTGTTTGGCATGGATGATGTCAAAAAAGTATCTTGTTCAGTAGGACCTGAGCAGGAATATTTCCTTGTAGACAGAGATAAATATTTACAGCGTAAGGATCTTATCTTTACAGGTCGTACATTGTTTGGCGCACCTGCTCCTAAGGGACAGGAACTTGATGACCATTACTTTGGCGCAATCAAAGAGCGTATTGCTTCATTTATGAAAGATCTTAACATCGAGCTTTGGAAACTCGGTATCCTTGCTAAGACACAGCATAATGAGGTAGCTCCTGCACAGCATGAGATGGCCCCTATCTTTACAACAGCAAATATTTCAACAGACCACAACCAGTTAGTAATGGAGATTATGAAGAAAGTAGCAAAGAGACATAATCTTGAGTGTCTTCTTCATGAGAAGCCATTTGCAGGCGTAAATGGTTCAGGTAAACATAATAACTGGTCAATTGTTACTGATACAGGAGTGAACCTTCTTGAACCAGGAAAGAAACCACATGAGAATACAGTATTCCTTCTTTTCCTTGCAGCAATTATCAAGGCTGTAGATGAGAATGCAGAACTTCTCAGACTTTCAGCTTCAAATCCTGGAAATGACCACAGACTTGGTGCAAACGAGGCACCTCCGGCAATTATTTCAATGTTCCTCGGAGAACAGCTTGAAGATGTTGTTGAGCAGATTGTTAAGGGTGATGTTTCATCTTCAATTCAGGGAAGCAAGCTTGATACAGGTGTTCATGTACTCCCTGTACTCAAGAAAGATGCTACAGACAGAAACCGTACATCACCATTTGCATTTACAGGAAACAAATTTGAGTTCAGAATGCTTGGTTCTTCAATGTCAATAGCAGGTGCAAACTTTGTACTTAATACAATCGTTGCTGATACATTACAGGATTTTGCAGATGAACTTGAAGGTGCTGCAGATTTCGATAAAGCAGTAAAGGAACTCATCAAAAAGACTGTTACAGAGCATCAGAGAGTTATCTTTAATGGTGACGGATATTCAGATGAGTGGGTAGCAGAAGCTGAGAGAAGAGGACTTCCGAATGTTAAGTCTATGGTTGAGGCTGTACCATATCTTGTGACAGACAAATCAATTGCCCTTTTTGAAAGACAGAATGTACTTTCTAAGGCAGAACTTGAATCAAGAGCAGAAATCAACTATGAGAATTATTCAAAGACAATAAATATCGAAGCTAAGACTATGATTGATATGGCTGGAAAACAGTTTATCCCTGCTGTTATCTCATATGTAACAAGCCTTGCTGACTCAGTAAACACAGTAACAGCAGCATGTGCAGCAGCAGATGTGTCAGTACAGACAGAGCTTCTTACAAAATGCTCTTCACTCCTTGCTAAGGCTCAGAAAGCACTTGCAAATCTTGAAAAAGTAACTGCAGAAGCAGCAGGTAAAGAAGAGGGACAGGAGCAGGCATTATTCTTTAAGAATACAGTATTTACAGCAATGGAAGAACTTCGTGCACCAATTGATGAATTAGAGATGATAGTAGATCAGGAATTTTGGCCTGTACCATCATATGGTGACTTATTATTTGAAGTATAATGTATACTTATAGAATTGCTTTCATATTAATATTCCCAAATATATATAATGAAGAAAAGAGAAACTGCATAGTTTATTATGCGGTTTCTTTTTTCTTAACTGAACGATTACTTCCTTCATAAACGGTTTTAGACGAAAACTTGAACGAAGAAACGAATTTGTGGTACAATAGGCATAAATGAATGGAATGACTGGCAGGAAAGCAAAGTATGTAAGTTCCAAAAGTCATTTACATAAAAATAAAATTTCAGTTGGAAAATTATCGGGAGGTATATAGTGGCTCAGAATGAAAAAGATGAAAACGAAAGAATAACAATAAAAGAAGTATTTGGTAAGTGGTTTGGACTTTTTTTAGTGCTGATTTCGGCAGCGGTAGTTTATCTGCTGATTATAAATCTTGATGACATTTTTTCGGGATTTATGTTTATGCTTAGTGTTTTGAAACCTGTAATTTATGGTGCGATTATCGCATATCTTTTAAATCCGCTTACAAAAATGTATTATCGTCTGTTGTTAAAAGGATATGAGAAAAAAGGCAAAAGTCCGTCAGACAAAACTGTTCGTATTATGGAAAGCATGACTATAGTGTTTGCTCTGCTGACAGGAGTTTTGATTATTGCGATTCTTTGCTGGCTTGTTATACCACAGCTTATTACAACAGTTATTTCGCTTATAGAAACAGTTCCGTCACAGGCAAACGATTATTATAATTACATTACAGATAAGATACAAAGCAATAAGTATATTGCGTCAAGAATGCAGGATACAGCTTTGCAGGCAACAAAATATATGGATAACATTATGAATAATGATTTGTTCCCATGGCTTAAAAGCGAACTGCTGCCTAATTTAAACATATATGCAAAGCAGTTTGCAAACGGCGTTATGAGCTTTATAAATGTATTGTACAATCTTTTTATAGGAATAATAGTTGCAATTTATTTATTAAAAGGAAAAAGAGTATTCGCGGCACAGGCAAAAAAGATAACTTATGGTGTATGCAGAAAGAAAACAGCAGATACAATTATTCATTATGTACGCATTTCAAATAATATGTTCAGCGGATTTATTTCAGGAAAAATAGTTGATTCAACGATAATAGGAATTATATGTTTCGTCCTCATGACTATTTTCAGAATGCCATATGCGCTTCTAGTAAGTGTCATTGTAGGTGTAACAAATGTTATCCCGGTGTTTGGACCATATATAGGAGCTATACCGAGCGCACTTTTGATACTTCTTGTAAGTCCGGTACAGGCTTTGTATTTTATTATACTTGTTGCAATACTTCAGCAGGTTGATGGAAATATTATAGGACCTGCAATACTTGGTGAATCTACCGGCCTGTCAGCGTTCTGGGTACTTTTTTCGATTCTGTTTTTTGGCGGTTTTTGGGGGATTGTAGGAATGCTCGTTGGTTGTCCTCTATTTGCGGTTATATATACGATTGCAAAAGATTTTATCAATTATTGTCTTGAAAAAAGAAAATTATCGACGGATACACAGACTTATGTCAATCTTAAAACAATCGAGGATGGCAGAGACGGATATGAATATATAGAATACACCGCATCTGAGATTAACGGAAAGCGGAATAAAAAGAATTCTGACTCAAAGGCAAAGAGCAGCAGTTTGATGTCAGTGTTAAAGAAGTTCTTGAAAAAGGTGATGGATTCAAAACAGATATCAAAAGATAAAAATGATGAGAAATAGCTGCTGTCAGCCATGCGGTCGGTATGATTTATGATGAATAATTGTGTTTGATGGCGGACGAAATGAATGTCAAACTTGACTAAAAATACATTTTAATATACAATTAGTTAGTTGTATTATATTATTTGGGTAGGAACGAGGAGTATTATGATAAAAAGCATGACCGGGTTTGGTCGATTTGAAAAAGTAACTGCTGACTATAAGATTTCAATAGAAATAAAATCAGTAAATCACAGATATTGTGATTTAAATATTAAACTTCCTAAAAAATTTAATGCATATGAAAATAATCTTAGAAATATTATGAAAAAATATGCAGCAAGAGGAAAGATAGATGTCTATGTTCTATATGAAGATTATTCTGAGAACAATGTCGAAGTGAGGTATCATGAAAATGTTGCAAAAGGATATATGGACGCACTGGAGAAAGCAGCTGCTTCATATGGGGAAAAATTTCCGGGAACAGAGTTAAAATATCCGACAGCAACAGACCTTATAAGGCTTCCGGAGGTTATAACACTTGAAGTCAATGATACTATAGACGTATCTCTTGAGAAGGCTGTTGAGGATACTTTTGAAGAAGCCTGCAGGATGTTTAAAGAGGCAAGACAAAAAGAGGGCGAACATCTTAAAAATGATATAAAGCAAAAACTTGCGTATATACACGAACTTGTAGAAAAGATTGAACAAAGATCGCCTGAGATTTTAGCAGAATATAAGCAGAAAATCATGAACAAGGTTGAAGAACTATTAGGAAATAAACAGATAGATGACGCAATTTTAGCTACGGAACTTACTGTTTTTGCTGATAAAGTATGTGTAGATGAGGAAACCGTAAGGCTTCACAGCCATATAAAAAATATGGAAGATACTTTATCTAAGGAAGAGCCGATAGGAAGAAAGCTTGATTTTCTTGCACAGGAAATGAACAGAGAGGCAAATACTATTCTTTCTAAGGCAAATGACATGAAACTTTCAGCGGAAGCTATTGAGTTAAAGACAGAGATAGAGAAGATAAGAGAACAGATACAAAATATTGAGTAGATATGAGGTGCTAACAATGCTTATAAATGTGGGATACGGCAATATCGTAAATATGGATAAGGTTGTCAGTATTATAAGAACAGAAGCAGCACCGATAAAAAGAATGATACAGGTTGCAAAGGACAACAATATGGCTATAGATGCCACATGTGGCAGAAAGACAAAATGTATCCTTGTTATGGACAGCGGTCATGTTGTATTGTCGGCACTTCTGCCGGATACTATTGAAAACCGTGTGAATGAAAATCAATACAGAGAGGAGCAGAACCAATGAATAAAAGAGGTATTCTTGCGATTATTTCAGGATTTTCCGGTGCGGGTAAAGGTACTGTTGTAAATAAACTTTTAGAAAAAGATAATTATGCGGTATCAATTTCTGCAACGACCCGTGAACCGAGACAGGGGGAAGTTGACGGGAAAAATTATTTTTTCAAGAGCAGGGATGAGTTTGAAAATATGATTGAAAATAATCAGCTTATAGAGTATGCTGAATATGTGGGAAATTATTATGGAACTCCGAGAGATTATGTTTTCAAAAAGTTAGAAGAAGGTTATGATGTTATACTGGAAATTGAGATGCAGGGTGCACTTAAAGTTAAAGAAAAGTTTCCTGAGACTGCTCTGATTTTCATTACACCTCCATCTGCAGACGAATTGAAGAAAAGACTTGTTGGACGAGGTACAGAGACAATTGAACAGATTGATAAGAGAATGTCAAGAGCCGTTGACGAATGTGATTATATGAACAAGTATGATTATATAGTTGTGAATGACGATTTAGACGAGTGTGTTGACGAGATACACAGGCTTTTGCAGTCAATACATAATGCTAAAGAAAATCAGTCTGAGCTTATTGAAAAAATAACAGAAGAGTTAAAAAAATTTAAATAATAATATATAACATGAAAGGAAGAAATAATTATGTTACATCCATCTTATACAGATCTTATGAAAGTTATTAACAGCGAAGTTGAAACAGGAGAAGCTCCTGTAGTAAACAGCCGTTATTCTATTGTACTTGCAAGTGCAAAAAGAGCACGCCAGCTCATAGCAGGGGCTGACCCGCTTATTGATATCAGATGTCCAAAGCCTCTTTCAATTGCAGTTGATGAATTATACAATTCAAAGATTAGAATTTTAAGCGAAGAGGAAGCAGCAGAAATCGAAGCAAAAAAAGCTGCTGAAGAAGAAGAAAGAAAAGCAATGAGTGAGATGACTTTCTCATTTGATGAAGAAGAGTAATAGAGGTTTTGACATGGATAACGAATACAAAAATCAAGACGAAGAACAGGAAAACAGTCTAGAAACTTCAAATCAGGCTGAGCTAAATGATGAAAAAGCTGATGATAAGGAAAGAGAACTTGATTCTTACGGAGAGCCTATAGAAAATCCTGACGATGATGAAGAACCAAAGAAAAAGAAAATAAAGGGTGTTATTACAGAACTTATCATATATGCAGCCATCATAATAATGTGTGTATGTGTTGTCCCAAAATATGTATTGCAGAGAACAATAGTAGACGGTACGTCTATGATGAATACACTTTCCGATGGTGACAATCTTTTGGTTGAGAAAGTAACATATCGCGTTTCAGACCCTAAGAGATTTGATGTCATAGTGTTTTATCCACACGGAAGACAGAGTAATGACTATTATATAAAGAGAGTTATAGGACTTCCGGGCGAGACAATACAGATTAAGGGAGATACCATATATATAAATGGAAAGGCGATAAAAGAAAATTATGGTAAGGATCCAATGACAGAATCCGGTATCGCAGAAAAACCTTTGAAACTTGCAAATGATGAATTCTTTGTTCTTGGTGATAACAGAGAGATAAGTGATGACAGCAGATACGAGGATGTAGGACCGGTTAAGAGAAAGAATATAGCAGGCAGAGCAATTTTGAGAATTTCGCCGTTGTCTGAGTTTGGTACATTTAAATAACGCATTGTAAGCGAAAAAAGTATTGGATTTATAACAAGGGCAGATTTTTATCTGCCCTTATTATGTTTAAAATAAAAAGGAGGAAAAACGATTATGAAAAGGAAATTAAAAAAGATTTTATGTATGTCTTTGGTGGCTGTTTTATGTATAAATCATGTGACAGTGGCAAAACAGGAGACAGTAACTGCGAAAAGCAAGGAAAATATTAAAATTGCTATTGATGCGGGACACCAGGCAAGAGGAAATTCTGCAACAGAGCCTATAGGACCGGGTTCTTCAACAAGAAAGGCAAAAGTGGCAGGGGGTGCAACAGGAGTTGCAACACATGTACCTGAGTATAAACTTACTTTAGCAGTGGCAAAGAAGCTTCAGAAGGAACTCAAAAACAGAGGCTATCAGGTTTATATGATTAGAACAAAAAACAATGTAAATATCAGTAACAAAAAGCGTGCACAGCTTGCCAACAAGAGTGGTTCAGACATTTACATAAGACTTCACGGTGACAGTTCTGCTTCAAGTGCTGTAACAGGTGCAAGCGGATTGTATCCGTCAAAGGCAAATAAATATGTTTCAAAGCTTAGTTCAAAATCAAAGAAGCTGTCAGAATGCCTTCTTAAAGCATATTGCAAGGAGACTAAGATTAGAAACAGGGGGGTGGTAACAAGGGATGACCTTACCGGAACAAACTGGAGCAAGATTCCTGTTTCACTTATTGAAATGGGATTTATGAGCAATCCGGCAGAGGACAGAAAAATGCAAAAGTCAAAATTTCAGACAAAAATGGCAAAAGGAATTGCAGATGGAATTGACGCATATTTTAAATAAACAGTATATGATTGTTTGAAAATTATTTAAGGTACGGGTATGAATGGAGGAGAAAGATGGAAGGTTTAGTTAACATGATGGAGGAAACTGTATTAAAGAAAATTGATGAGTTATGGGAGACGACAGATGGATGTAAATGTCAGAAGTGCAAACTCGACATAGCGACATATGCGCTTAACAGACTGCCGCCAAGATATGTACATTCACTTCAGGGAAAGCTTATTCACAGATTTAATGCTTCAACGGCACAATCTGATGCTGAGATAACCTCATGTGTTTATCAAGCTGTCAAGCTTGTTGAAAAAAATCCAAATCATTCACGAGAAGAGGCTATATATACGCAGTAAAGGGATGCGTAAAATAGCTGATAATTAAAAATAACAAAAAATTGAAAAAAAAATTAAAAAAATGCTTGCATTTTGTAACAAAATGATGTATAGTATTGCTTGTCGGCGCGACAGGGATGTTTTTCTGTCGGCAAGCGTATGGTCTGTTGGTCAAGCGGCTAAGACGTCGCCCTCTCACGGCGAAAACAGGGGTTCGATTCCCCTACAGACTGCTCTGATGAAAATCAGCCCAACCCGAAAAAACTTGTGAGTCGTTTATGGCTTACAGGTTTTTTGTATATAATAAAAAGCTTTGAACAGAATAGTAAATATTTGGAGTCTTTAGAGAGGGACTGGCTGCTGAAAAGTCCTGACATAAAAATATTGAACCAGCCTGGGAGCTGCAGGAATAAAAAACCTGCCGGAAAGCCACCGTTATTATGGCATAGAGTGTGTATTATTAAATGTTTGTTTAATATATAAATTTAGGTGGTACCGCGGAAGTATATTTCGTCCTGAACATTATTGTTTAGGACTTTTTTATGTTATAGGAAATAAATGCTATGCATTCCGCTCAAGCGCGAAAGAGTCGCAAGCGACTCTTTGTACTATGTTATAGAAAAATATGGAGGAAAACAAAATGAAAGTATCAAAGTTAGTTGGATTAAGATTTAAAGAAAAACCTGCTGATTGCGTAATTGACAGTCATGCACTTATGGTTCGAGGCGGATATATGAAATATGTAGGAAACGGAATTTATTCTGAATTTCCTACACTCAGAAGAGTAACTGCAAAAATTGAGAAGATTATTCGTGAAGAAATGAATGCTATAGACGGTCAGGAAGTATTATTTCCTGTTGTTATGCCGGCTGAACTTTGGGAAGAGTCAGGAAGATACGATAGTGTCGGAAATGAGCTTGTAAGACTTAAGGACAGAAGCGGTTCTAAACTTGTTCTTGGTATGACGCATGAAGAGGCATCAGTTCAGCTTGTTCGTGAGTATGGCCAGTCATACAATAATTATCCGTTTATGATATATCAGATTCAGCGTAAATTCAGAGACGAGGCGAGACCTAGAGCGGGAATGATTCGTGTGCGTGAGTTTACAATGAAAGATGCTTATTCATTCCATACTTCTCAGGAGGATCTTGAGAAATATTATGATGTATGTTATAAGGCATACAATAGAATTTTCCAGAAAGCAGGAGTTCCGGAAGTTGTTACTGTAGCATCAGACTCAGGTATGATGGGAGGAAGCGTATCACATGAATATATGCTTCTTACACCTGTAGGAGAAGATTCTATCGTTACATGTACAGAGTGTGATTACAGAGCAAATATGGAAGCTGCCGAAAACATAATGCCTGATGAAAAGACAGGTACTGTTTCTGAATTGGAATGTATAGAAACACCGGATTGCAAAACTATTGAGGATGTATGTGACTTCCTTCACAGCTCAGTAGAGACATCATGCAAGGCTGTTGTATATCAGAGAAATGCTGATGATTCATTTGTTGTAGCATTTGTGCGTGGTGACTATGAGGTAAATGAGACAAAGCTTCGCAATATTGTTGGAGAACCTATACATGTTGCACAGATTATGGAAGATGACCCACTTGTTGCAGGTTATATCGGACCATACAATATCTCAAAGGAAGTTACGGTTTATATCGATTCTTCTCTTAAAGGTGTTGAGGGAATGGTCGCCGGAGCAAATAAAGAGGGATACCACTATAAGGGACTTAATCTTGAGAGAGACCTTGGCGAAGTTAATTATGTTGATATTGCAAAAGTTAAAGAGGGTGGAATATGTCCATGCTGTAAGAAAAATTCAATCAGCATTAAGCGTGGTATCGAGGTTGGAAATATATTCCAGCTCGGAACAAAATATACAAAAGCTATGAATATGACATATACTGATGAGAACGGAGAGACAAAGAATCCTATTATGGGATGTTACGGAATTGGTGTAGGAAGACTTGCAGCGTCAGTATGTGAGGCAAAGCATGATGAGTATGGTCCTATCTGGCCTATTTCAATAGCACCTTGGGAAGTTGAAGTATGCTGTCTGCGTGTGGATGATGAACAGACAAAAGAAGTTGCAGATAAATTATACAAGGATTTGCAGTCAGCCTCAGTAGAAACTTTGTATGATGACAGAGATGTACGTCCGGGAGCAATGTTCTCAGATGCCGATTTGCTTGGAGCACCTATAAGGGTGGTTGTGAGTCCAAGAAACCTCAAGGAATCATGTGTTGAGATTACAACAAGAGATAAGTCTGTAAAAGAAATGGTTCCTGTTGAAGAGGCATTTGAATACATCAAGGGACTTAAAGAAAAAATGTTTGCAGAAATCAATGCAAAAGTTGAAGAGTATTAATATGTTTTATCATAGAAAATGATAATCAATAAAAGAGTTAAATGTAATTAAAAAGAGCGATGTTTCCATGTGTATAAAGTCATGGAAACATCGTTTTTTGATAATATGATGCAAGGTTCAAAAGATATTTTGATTTTTGCACAGTAGCATGTTTTAAAAGAAAAGGGGAGAATTATGTATAAGCTGATACTTGCGTCACAATCACCAAGAAGAAAAGAGTTATTAAAAATGATTGAATCGGAATTTGAGATTAAAGTTTCAAACTGTGAGGAAATAATAACAAGCAGTGAACCAAAGCAGGTTACGATGGAACTTGCAGAGCAAAAAGCCATGGCGGCTGCAACTGAGTTGAATAGACAAAAGAAGAATGATAAACAAATTGAAACAACGGTAAAAGATGAAGATAGTTTTATTGTAATTGGGGCAGATACAGTTGTTGCATCAGGTACAGAGATTTTTGGCAAACCCAAGGATAAAGATGATGCGAGAAGGATGATAAATAAAATATCTGGTGCAAGTCATCAGGTATATACAGGGGTGGCACTTGTACTTGTAAAAGGCGGAAAGGTGGAGCGTATTGATGTATTTTCGGAGAAAACAGATGTTGAAGTTGCACATATGAGCAGTCAGGAAATTGAAGAGTACATAAGCAGTACGGAACCGTATGATAAAGCAGGAGGTTATGGGATACAGGGGACTTTCGGAAAGTATGTAACAGGAATTAAAGGTGATTACAATAATGTGGTAGGATTGCCGGTTTGCAGACTATATAATGAGTTAAAAAAGTGCACTAAAAATATATAAATATTTTTAATACACTTATTGACAATGTACTATATATTAAATTTTGCTTTAAAAGCATTTATTATTATGTTCGCTGTCTGTTCATAGCCTAAATCACTTGAACGAATCATAAGATTATAATTTACGGCTTTGCCCCAATCTGTTTTTGTGAAATATTTACAGTGGTTGGCTCTTTCACGGTTAACCTTTTTGACTTTATATTCAGCTTCTTTTGATGATATATTTTCACGCTGCATAGTTTTTTCGATTTCAGCGGATTCATCGGCATTGATAAAGATATGATATGCTTTTTTATAATCTTTTAAAATGCAGTTTGCGAGTCTTCCTACAATTACACATGATGATTTTGTTGGAAGTTCGCATATAACTTCTTTCTCTTTTTGATAGAGCTGGTCAACTTTAGGAAGATCTGACTGGTCAACAGGAGTTGCATACCATTCAAAGAAGTCATGTAATATCGGATTTTTGAGAGCCTGTTCATTTTCCTCGATAAATTCAGGAGCAAAACCGCTTTTTTCAGCGGCGAGTTTGATAAGTTCAGAATCGTAATATTTAAAACCGAGTTCATTTGCAATAAGTTTTCCTATGTCGCGTCCGCCGCTTCCAAATTCTCTTGAAATTGTAATAACATAGTTTGGATTTTTGTCATCTGATGTAATTTCTTTGTCAGAAGCTGTATCCGGAATTTTCCCGAGAAGACGGTCACGTTTATCACCGATAAGTTTATTTATAAATCCAAGTATAGTTCCAACCAAAATTGCCGCTGCTACAGTTCCAAGACCGACACTGCCAAGGCTGTGAAGTGCGGTGATACATGTAACCAGAGATATAATAACCATACTGCAGTCGAAACGGACTTTTACTTTTGAAAATTCCATTCCGGTTATGCGTGAAACGGCAGACATTGCACCTTCTCCGGCAAGCGGAATGAGGTCGGCAGGAAGATATAAGAAAATTCCAAAAGCGACAAGAATAGTGCTTATAAGCATCATTGCTATGCGGACAGGGTAGTTGTCAGGTGTCGGAAGAAATGAAGCCATATAGTTACAAAATGTTGTAAAATATCCAAAGATAATACCTACAATTACTTGAAGCAGATTTATTGCTTTAAAATTTTTCCTAAGTAAAAGAATTTGGAGTATGACAAGCACAATATGAAAAAGTATAGTTGCTTTACCCATTTCTATTCCCCAAACACAGGTTATTGTGTATGGGATTGAACTGACAGGAGATACACCGAGATTAGATTTAACCGATAATGCGACTCCAGCAGTCATTATAAACAGACCGATAAAATACATTGGAATTCTGATTTGCATATGTTTTTGATTCATTTTGAAGTTCCTTCCTTTCTCATTTCTGAAAGATTATCATAGAGTTTTTCGAGAAGATAAATAAGTTGTTCTTTTTCATCGTCAGTAAAAGATTTCAGTGCCGATTTCTCAATTCCGGCAAATTCAGTCTCAAGACGTTCTACATATTTTCGACCAAGTTCAGTCAGAAACACATTTAAATATTTTCTGTTTGTGGTACAGATGCTTCTTCTTATATACCCCTTGTTTTCCATGCCGTTTAATATTGTCGTAAGAGATGCCGGCTCTATATGGCAGTTTATTGCGATTTCCTTTTGTACGGCACCGTCATGGTTTTTCAGATAGTCGAGAACTTTTGGCTGACCGGGTGTAAGTCCTGTATCTTTTACACTTGCAATAAGTGATTTTTGAACCATCAGGTGGTCGGTCATAAGAAGATAGTGAAGAGATTCACTCATATTGATTAGCCCCTTTCATGTTGATATTATGAATGATGTAAAAAAGACATGTAGACAATTAGCGTTCTAATAGTTAGAAAACTAACTGTTAATAATACTAAGTATGTATTATGAGACAAAAAGATAAAAATGTCAAGTTGCTACAGAGTTATTGCACAAGAAAAAAATAAATAATATAATGGATACTAATAAACTATAAATAATATATTATTGGGAGATTTTGCATGAAAAAATATATTTTAGCATTGGACCAGGGAACTACAAGTTCACGTTGTATTTTGTTTGACAAGCAGGGAAATATACGCAGTATGGCGCAAAAAGAGTTTGAGCAGATTTATCCTCATGCAGGATGGGTAGAACATGACCCTATGGAAATTTGGGCGTCGCAGTTATCGGTTGCAACAGAAGCTATAAGTAAAATTGGGGCAACAGGAGAAAATATAGAAGGTATTGGCATTACAAATCAAAGAGAAACAACAATTGTATGGAATCGTCATACAGGGGAGCCAGTTTACAATGCGATTGTCTGGCAATGCCGAAGGACAGCAGAACGTATTAAAGATATGGTAAAAAACGGATGGTCAGATTATATACAAAAAACTACAGGTCTTGTTCCTGATGCATATTTTTCCGCATCTAAAATTGCATGGATATTAGACAATGTCGAAGGAGCAAGAAAAAAGGCTGAAGCGGGAGATTTGTTATTTGGAACGATTGACACTTGGCTGATTTGGAATTTGACGAAAGGTTCGGTTCATGTGACGGATTATACAAATGCGTCCAGAACAATGATGTTTGATATTCATAATTTATGCTGGGATGAAAAGATACTTGCATATTTTGGTATTCCAAAGTCAATGCTTCCAAAGGTGTGTCCGTCAAGCAGCGTGTATGGATACACTGATTCGGGAATACTTGGTTACAAAATTCCTATTGCAGGGGCAGCAGGAGACCAGCAGGCAGCGTTGTTTGGTCAATGCTGTTTCTCAGAAGGAGAAGTTAAAAATACATATGGGACAGGTTGCTTTCTGCTGATGAATACGGGAGAACAGGCTGTAAATTCTAAAAATGGTCTGCTTACAACGATTGCGGCAAGCTTTGAAAATAATGTACAATATGCGTTGGAGGGAAGTATTTTTGTGGCAGGAGCCGGAGTACAGTGGATGCGTGACGAGATGGACTTGTTTAGAGATGCATCCGAGACGGAAAAATATGCAGATTCCGTGGAAGATACGAATGGAGTTTATGTGGTTCCTGCATTTACCGGACTAGGTGCACCGTATTGGAATCCGTATGCGAGAGGAACGATTGTGGGTTTGACAAGAGGCTGCAAAAAAGAACATTTTGTGCGTGCGGTATTAGAAGCAATGGCTTATCAGACATATGATATTTTAAAAATAATGGAAAAAGAGTCCAGTGTGGATATTGTGAGCCTTAAAGTCGATGGAGGAGCATCAAAAAATAATTTTCTGATGCAGTTTCAGGCGGATGTGCTGGATGTAAATGTGCTTCGCCCTGAATGTGTGGAGACTACGGCATTAGGAGCAGCTTATCTGGCAGGTCTTGCAGTCGGCTATTGGAAAGACCTTGAGGATATACGCAATAACTGGGCACTTTCAAGGTCGTTTGAAGCTGATATGCCACAGGAACTGCGGAAGCAGAAGTTAGACGGCTGGGAAAGAGCGATACGTTGTGCACTTGCCTGGGCAGAAGATAAATAAATTAACAGGAGGAACTTAAGATGCGTTTTGTGATTCAAAGAGTGATGAATTCAAAAGTGACGATTGATGGTAAAATAAGAGGTCAGATAGGAAAGGGCTTTATGGTTCTCATAGGTGTCGGAGAAGGTGACACTGTGGAGACAGCCGATAAAATGATTCATAAAATGATAAATCTGCGTATTTTTGAAGATGAAAACGGTAAGACAAACCTTGGATTAAAAGATGTTAGCGGAAGTCTGCTGCTTATCTCGCAGTTTACATTGTATGCTGACTGTAAGAGAGGAAACAGACCGTCATTTGTTAAAGCAGGTGCTCCCGACACGGCTAAGTCTTTGTATGAATATATAATATCAAAATGCAAAAATGAGATTGAGGTTGTAGAGCAGGGAGAATTTGGTGCAGATATGAAAGTTGAGCTTGTAAATGATGGACCATTTACAGTGTTGTTGGATAGTGATGAATTGTAGAATATAAAATAAATAACAGGTTATAGGAGGAAGATGATGTTACCGGCAGCAGTTAAACAGGTGGTTGATTATGTGGTAGAAAATGGTTGTATAGATAATGTTATTGATTTAATGAAAGCTCCGTTTGACAGACCATATAAATTTAGTGCGATTTTTTCGAGAGAAGAACAAATGAAATTTGTCCAGATAATCAAATGTATTAAGGAGAATGCATTAGCTGCTTAAAAAAGTTATATCGTTTTTTACAATACAACTAAATAATTTAATGATAAAGTCTAATCAACAAATGATTAAGACAAAGGCGTCTGTTAGAGATAACAGGCGTCTTTTGTTTTCGGGAAATTAAGGAGGTCTGATATATATGGAAAGAATAGAAAATCATCCGATTTTAGGTGAGACACCTAAGCGTAAAAAAGTAACTTTCAGTTATGACGGAAAACTTTTAGAAGGATATGAAGGTGAGCCGATTGCAACAGCGTTGAAGGCAGCAGGTGTTATGGCTCACAGATACACGGCGAGAAACCATGAGCCGAGAGGAATCTTTTGTGCAATAGGAAGATGTACGGATTGTGTAATGATAGTTGACGGTAAGCCTAATATCAGAACATGCATTACACCTCTTGAGTCAGGAATGGTCGTGCAGACACAGTATGGTGTTTCTGCAAAACCGGAAGAATAAAAGAATTATAAAATAAGAAGTATTGACAACTGATATTTTAGAGTTTGTAACTTTGTAACAATAAATTGTTCAGAAAAGAGGTACATTATGAAAATAGAACGATATGACATGATAGTAATTGGCGCAGGTCCGGCGGGTTTATCGGCAGCAATCGAGGCGGCAAAGAAAGGTTTAAAGCCTATTGTATTTGATGAGAATGCAAAGCCGGGCGGACAGCTTTTTAAACAGATACATAAATTTTTTGGTTCAAAGGAGCACAAAGCCAAGGTAAGAGGTTTTAAGATTGGGGAAGATCTTCTCAGTGAGGCAGAGGAGTATGGTGTTGAAGTAATTTTAAATGCAACTGTTGTAGGTCTTTATCCTGAGAAGGAGGTTACGGTAAAGGTTGGTGACAGTGTTAAGCATTATAAAGGTGATGCGATTTTGGTTGCAACCGGAGCTAGTGAAAACATGGTTAATTTTGAGGGATGGACAAAGCCAGGCGTTATCGGTGCAGGTGCGGCACAGACAATGATGAATCTTCATCACATTAAACCCGGAAACAGAATATTAATGCTTGGTTCAGGAAATGTAGGACTGGTTGTAAGCTATCAGCTTTTGCAGGCAGGATGTGAGGTTGTGGCACTTGCAGATGCAGCTCCAAGAGTTGGAGGATATGGTGTTCATGCTGCAAAGATTGCAAGATGTGGTGTTCCGTTTTATCTGTCACATACTATTGTGAGAGTTGAAGGCGGGGACGCAGTTACGGGAGTTGTTATCGGACAGGTAGGGTCTGATTGGAAGATAATACCGGGAACCGAAAAACATTTTGATGTAGATACAGTATGTCTTGCTGTTGGATTGTCTCCGATGTCACAGCTTTTAAAGCAGGCAGAAGTAAAAATGAATGACACAAAAGGCGGTCATGTCCCTGAAATCGATAAATATGGTGCAACAAGTGTTCCGGGAATATATGCCGCAGGTGATGTTTCAGGTATTGAGGAAGCAAGTTCGGCAATGATAGAAGGAAGAATGTCGGGAGCATCAATTGCATGTTATCTTGGATATATGACAGAGGAAGAGAGAGATGCAAGAATAGAGGAACTTGAAAATCAGCTTGAAACATTGAGACAGGGTATGTTTGCACCAAAGAACAGAGGTAAGCTTGTCGAAAAGACAGACGAGGGAATAGATGTCTCAATGAATCTTTTAAATAAGGGTTTTGTAGCTGATGATGAGATAGAGAGATTTCCGGGTGTTACACACCAGAAAGGAATACATCCTGTTATAGAATGTACACAGAACATTCCTTGTAATCCGTGTCAGGATGCCTGTAAGATGGGATGTATCCGCATCGGTAAGAATATAACTTCACTTCCTGCAATTGATGAGGAGAAAAAATGTATCGGATGTGGTATGTGTGTTGCATCATGTTCAGGTCAGTCAATTTTCCTTGTAGAAGAGGATGTAGAACCGGGATTTGGCGAAGTGACAATGCCATATGAGTTTTTACCGGTTCCAAAAGTCGGAGATAAAGGTATTGCACTTGGAAGAAACGGAAAAGAGGTATGTAAGGCAGAGGTTACTAAAGTTAGGACAGCTCCCGCATTTGACCATACAAATCTTCTTACAATAAAAGTTCCGAATGACATGATTATGAAAGCAAGATTTTATAAAAAAGAAGCATAAGGAGGGTTTAGTTATGACAGACATTCAGGCAAAATTAAAAGAAATAGGACCATTTGTTGAAGGTGCTGACGACAGCCTTCTGGTATGCCGTTGCGAGGAAGTTACTAAAGGACAGATAAGAAAAGCTGTTCATGAGGGAATATTTACATTGGAAGAAATGAGAAGATATTTAAGGTCAGGAATGGGTCTTTGCCAGGGACAGACATGTGGAAAAATGGTTAAATCAATTATTGCATCTGAACTTAAAGTAGCTCCGTCTGAGGTTGTACCTGCAAGTTCAAGAGCTCCAATGAGACCAATAGAAATGTGTATATTAGCAGAGGATGGAGGTGCAAGCCATGAATAAAACAGCAGATGTAGTAATTATCGGTGGTGGAATAAACGGATGTGCTGCAGCTTATTATCTTGCAAAAAAAGGTGTTAAGGATGTGGTCGTATTAGAAGCAACAAACAGTATAGGGCATGGAGGTTCGTCAAGAAACGGAGGCGGTGTACGCCAGTCGGGACGTGATGTTAGAGAACTTCCATATGCGATGTATGGAATTAAAAATATGTGGCCTACATTATCGGAGGAACTTGGTGTAGATACGGAGTATACTCAAAAAGGAAATTTGAGAATGGGTAAGACAGAGGAACATCTGAAAAAACTTCAGACGCTTGCCGACAATGCAAAATCAGTAGGTCTTGATGTAAGAATGATTGATAAAAAAGAAGTTAAGGAGATTTGCCCTTATCTTTCAGATGATGTAATCGGGGCAAGCTGGTGTCCGACAGACGGTCATGCAAACCCTCTCACAACAACACTCGGATACTATAAAAGAGCACTTGAAATGGGTGTGAAATTTTATACAGATGCACCTGTAAAAGCACTGCAGAAAGTTAAGGGTAAGGTAAGAAAAGTAATATTAAATGACGGTACCGTATTTGAGGGCGAGACAGTAATACTTGTGGCAGGCTATGAAAGCAGGGAGATAGCAAGGACAATAGGCATTGACGTACCTATGACAAGACTTATAGATGAATGTCTTGTAACTGAAATGCAGCCTCATATGATAGATGTAATGTTTGGTTGTGCGACAGCAGATTTCTATGGACATCAGACACATCACGGTTCTTTTGTATTTGGATCAGATTCAGGATGGGAAGCAGTAGATGAGATGGTAGACCCTTCAACAAATACGGCAGACCCTTCAAAGCTTATCACTAACTCCATGACATTATCGGCAAGCTGCAGGGCAATCCAGAGCTACATACCTGCACTTAAAGATGCAAAGATTGTGAGAAGCTGGTGCGGATGGCTTGATAATGCATTTGACGGAGTACCTTTTCTTAGTCCGGTAGAAGAGGCACCAGGACTTATACTTGCATGTGGATTTACAGGACATGGATTTGGAACGGCACCTGCTGTAGGACTTATGCTTGCGCAGATGGTAGTCGGAGAGGAAACAGTAGTAGATATAAGTGCACTTGATTATAGCAGATTTAAACCGGTGAGATAACATTTGGCGGGATTTAATTTTCGCTGTACTAATGAGGCAGATGAAAATATGATTTGAAACTGTATCATTTTTTACAATACAAATGAGATAAAAAGGAATAATATAATTATTGTAAATAAACAAAAACAAATGTTGTTATAGTGATGTAGTTTTTATAATCAGTAAACAATATCTACAAATTTTAAAAGATAAATACTTGTAAAAATTTGACAATTATGATATTATCAATACATGACAAAGGTGTCAACGGTTATATTCCGTTGGCACCTTTTTTTACTTTTAAAGGAGTTTTATTCCTTTGTTGTGTATTGAAAAGAAATGGAGGAATAAAATATGAGTGCAAAAATTGATTTTCTTTATTTAAGTGAGCCGGATATGATAAAAGCCGGAGTAAAAGATATGGGCAAATGTGTTGATGTTATGGAAGATATGATGGTCACCTTAAACAAGGGTGACTATGTTATGGGAGGCGAAAATCATAACTCACACGGTTGTATGGTTACATTCCCTGACAATCCGGAGTTTGAAGGAATGCCAAAGAACGGCGAGGACAGAAGATTTATGGCTATGCCGGCATATCTTGGAGGAAACTTCCAGATGGCAGGAATGAAGTGGTATGGCTCAAATATTGAGAACAAGAAAGAAGGACTTCCACGTTCAATTCTTATGATGATGCTTAATGACAAAGACACAGGCGCACCATTGGCACTTATGTCAGCAAATCTTTTGAGTGCATACAGAACAGGTGCAATTCCCGGTGTCGGTGCAAAGTATCTTGCAAGAAAAGATTCAAAAACGGTAGCCATAGTAGGACCGGGAGTTATGGGAAAGACAGCTCTTGCAGCATTTATGAGTGTATGTCCTAAGATTGACACGGTGAAAATTAAAGGAAGAGGAAAAAAATCAATAGATTCATTTGTTGAATTTGTTAAGAAGGAATTTCCACAGGTAACAACAATCAAGGTATGCGAGACTATGGAGGAGGCTGTAAGAGACAGTGATATTATAAATACGGCAACTTCGGTAGGTGATAAGGAAAGTCTTTTCCCTTACATAAATGATGAATGGATAAAAGAAGGTGCACTTATATGTATGCCGTCAGCAGCAAGATTTGATGAAAAATTTTATCTTGATGAAAATACAAAACTGGTGGTAGACAACTATAAACTTTACGAAGCATGGGCAGACGAATATCCATATCCGAGCTATGATCCGGTTCAGGTAGTCGGAGCAAAGTTTATGGATTTGCTTCATGACAAGAAGATAACAAGAGAAGAAATAATAGATATAGCAGATGTTATTACAAAGAAGGTTGCAGGACGAGATAATGATAAACAGAGAATTATATATTCTGTAGGAGGAATGCCTGTAGAGGACATCGCATGGGGCGAGACAGTATATAAAAATGCCTTGAAGATGGGAATCGGTGTTAAACTCCACTTGTGGGATGAGCCTGAACTTCATTAAATGTAAAAATGTCTGTGAGATGTAAATTTAAGATTTGCATTGCCAATGTGCGAAATAGCAGAAATGAGGTTTTATTATGGAACAGACAGATATCATAAATCCTTTTCAACCATATATGACATTAGAGATGGATGGTTACAATCAGATAGACAGACCTGATTATGGAATTTCACATTTCTATGAATTTACAATTCATGATAAGAAAAAACATTGTATAAAAGCAGTGCCTGATGCAAGTATAGATTTGTTGTTTAATATAGGTACAAACAAAGTTTCAACATATATAAGTGGAACGGTGTTTGGTGTAAAAAAATGGGAACTTGGCACTCAGGACGACTGTTTTGGTGTGAGATTCCAGCCGGGACAGGGACTGCTTCCAAAAGAGCTTACAATGGAAATGATAGTGAATGACGATGTTGAAATAGATGGTGATATCTTTGGACAAAACCTCACTGAAAAAATTGCTCTAGCAAAGACCATGAGTGAGAGAATGGAGATATTCAAAGATGCGTATGAAAATATGGTCTTAGAAGGAAGATCTCTATCAGACAAAGAAAAGATAAACCAATATCTTGTGAACAGAATAAGTCGAACTAAAGGAATGATAACAATGGGACAGCTGGAGGATGAGACGAATTATTCGGCTTGTTATCTAAGGAGGATATTTAAAAGTTATCATGGAATTTCGCCAAAGCAGTTTGCGCAGTATATAAGATTTCAAAATCTTCTTATGCAGGCAGATAAAAAGGATGTAAGATATGAGCAGGTGGCACTTGAGTGTGGTTATTATGATGAGCCGCATATGATGAAGGAATTTAAAAAATATGCAGGAATTACACTTGAACAGTATCGCAGGATGATAATTGAACAGGAAAAATTATTGCAATAGTAAAAAGATAAAAGAAAAAAAGTCGGTGTACTGTATCAATGACACAGTATACCGGAAGAAATTTAGCAGATAGAAATGATTTAAAAGGAGCGAGTGACTATGGGAATATCTAAAATAGAAGTAATAACAGGAATGTCAAAACTTACAAATCTTATATGTGAACTCAGCAAAGTAGGTGTACGCGGAGTTACCGTAATGCAGGTGCTTGGATGCGGCGTTGAACTTGGTACAAAGGAATATGAGGTTGAGCTTAACGAAGTGATGGAACTTTTGCCAAAGCAGCAGATAAATATTGTAGTTGAGGATGAAAAAATAGATAAGATACTTGACCTTATTAAAAAAGAACTTTATACAGGACATATCGGTGACGGAAAGATATTTGTGTATAGTATTGACAATGTTATAAGAGTTCGTACAGGAGATGAGGGTGTAGAGGCTCTTTGAATTTTTAACATGGAGCATTGCAGATGCAGATGCGGTTGTGTCCGTTATAGTAATATGAAAGGAATTTGCTTATGAATAAACAGAAATTAGGGCTTGCAAATGTAGTATCAATATCTGTCGGGCTTGTAGTTGCTACAAGCTGTCTTGTTTCATTGGGAGAAGGCTCCGGAACATTGGGAGTTACATTTATTCTTGCTATGGCAATAGCGATGTTGTTAAATATGACAACAGTTGCATCTTTATCTGAACTAAATGCATTGATGCCAAATACAACGGGTGGACTTGCACAGTATACTCTTGCAGCACTGGGACCATTGCCGACACTTGTGTCAATGGTAGGCGGTTATATAATATGTAATACAATGTCATGCGGCGTAGAGGCATCGATTTTTTCGTTTTCGCTTGCAGATATAATTGGTGGAAATGTACCAAGTATAGTTTATACATTTATAATGACAGTTATAATTCTTCTTGCAAACTTACGTGGAGTTGACATGTTTGCAAAGATTCAGGATGTAGTCGCATTTCTTCTTGTCGGTTCGCTTGTAGTAATGGGATTTATCGGAATGGTAGGAGCAGGCATGGGAGCGAGGGTTGAACAGCCGTTTGTACTTGAGGCAGATTTTAAAGGTATTGCATCTATGACGGCAGTTGCATTTTGGCTTTTTATTGGAGCAGAGTATGCAATACCAATCTCAAAGGAAGTGAAAAACGCAAAAAGAAATGTACCTCTTGGAATGATGATAGGACTGTTTTTAATCTTCATAATGCAGTCTGTCATGGTCTTTGGATTTCACAATTATGTTGAGTGGGGAAAACTTGCCGACTCAGCAGCACCACACCTTCTTTATGGATATGCAATTCTTGGGAAGTTTGGTAAAGTATGGATGATGTTAGTTGGAGCACTTGCAGTTATAAGCACACAGAACTCTACTGTAAACTCACTTGCCGTGATTTGTCAGGGTATGGCAAAAATGAATATGCTGCCAAAAATATTTGCGAAAACAAATAAATATAAAGTACCGTGGTTTGGTCAGGTTTTTGTGAGCACAGCAATCTTTTTGTTCGCATATGTCAGCAATAACTCAGCGGATATGATAGATTTTCTTATACTTGCCGGTTCGGTAATATGGATGGTTTCATATATACTTGCACACATAGATGTTCTGGTATTTAGAAAAAGACTTCCAAAAGCACCGAGAAACTTTAAAGTGCCAGGTGGATGGGTGCTTCCGATTATAGGAATTTTAGGAACTGCATATATGATTGTAAATATATCTACGGATGCACACGAAAGAATGATGATATGGCTGCTTACGGGAGTATCATTTTTAGTGCTTGGCATATATTCTGCAATATGGATAAAAGTGAAATTAAAAATGCCGGTGTTTAAACATGTGCCGCTTGAAAAAGTAATGGCAATGGAAAATGATTTGTACTATGTAGTCAGAAAACAAAAAGGAATATGGAAATAAAAAAGTAAAAGCAATGTTTTTGCCCTCTAGGAATTGTAAAACAATTCCTAGAGGGCAAAATACCTTTTGCTCCTTGCATTATATTATTATTTTTTGATTTTTATTGTATCCAATGTCCTGAATTCATACTTCTTTGATTTCATATATTTAATAATTTTTGGAAGTGCATTTGTATCTGCTTTGGAGATAGCGTGCAGCAGAGGAATCATTCCTTTGTGGTAATAGCTTTTAAATCTTCCGACAACATAATCTGTGGTAGGCTGGTCGGCAGGATTGTAGTCATACCAGGCAAGGCTCCAGAGAACAGTTGTATATCCCATATCCTGCATTGTTTTTAATGCACGCTCGCTGTAATTACCCTCTGGCGGGCGGACAAATTTATCAATCGTGTAACCGGTTTTCTTTTTCATACATTTCTCAACACTTTTTAATTCAGAACGGATTTTATCAGTATTACATTCACCAAGCCTTGGATGTGTTGAGGTGTGATTACCAACTAAATGTCCCTCTTTTTTCATGCGTTTAACAAGTTTTGCATTGCCCTCGATATATGGTTTTGTGACAAAGAAGATTGCTTTGATGTTTTTCTCTTTTAAAATATTGAGTATTTTTTTTGTGTATCCATTTTCATATCCACAGTCAAAAGTAAGATATATGCATTTCTTTTTAGTATTGCCAGTGTATATGGTATTGTACTTTTTTAATGAAAATCCGCTGTAAGGTACGGTTCCGCCAGGTGTTGCATGATTGTTATTAAGCCCCAATCCCCAGTCAACAGATTTCGTAGAGTAATGTTTTTTTGCTGCCGTTACATTTTGTGTGCCTGAAAAAGCAAGTGAGAAAATTAAAATCAGGCATATTATTTTTTTAATATTTTTCATTTGAAACTCCTCCATATTAGTGAAAATTAAAGTCGCTGATGCATCACAGGATGGACAGCATCACTTAATGATATTATTATATATCATGTCAGGTAAAAATGCGTTACAAATCTGTTACAATAGTGTGACAGTAACAAATAAGCGGTGTTATGGCAAATGAAAATAAAGTATGTTAAAATAGTAAACAGTATATTGGAGAAAGAGGTGTAAAGGTATGGCAATGAATATTTTATTTACCGCTTTCAAGGGAAAGAATAATTCATCAGCTATATTATTAGATAAGATAACAGGTGATAAGTTATATCTGACAAATTCATATGTTGGACTTGCGAAAGAGATAAATCATCTTGAACAAATATATGATGTGGTATTGATGTTTGGTTTGGATAAAAATTTAGATAATGAGATTAGGATAGAAAAAATTGCAGAGAATGATGGTGATATTATAGTTACAAATTTTGATACAGAGAAAATAAAAAGATACTTTGAAAAAAGAAACATAAAATGTACGGTATCAAATACTTCAACAAAGTATTTATGTAATGCAGCATATTATGATATGCTGCAAAAGAATTTTCGAAATGTGCTGTTTATCCATATCCCAACATTAAAAAATTTAGGACAGGATTTATTTACAGAACTATTAGGATTTACTGAGATTATTAAATTAGTGTAGATGAGGTGATAAGAGTGCAGAGATTTAATTTGAAGTTAGGCAGGTTAAAATTTAGTGCTGAATTGAAATATAGAATAACGGTAATCGATGATGAAAGTGGAAAGGGAAAAACTTGTCTGTTCGATGCTGTCAAGAAATTTCCGGGAAATAGAGCTGTTTTGACATCTAGTTTAAAATTACAGGCAGTTGACAGCTTAAATGATATTGAAAATAATAATGAGAAAAAAATAATATTGATAGACGAGGATTGTAACTGTCTGCAGAAAAATAATATAAAAGAAACAATAAAATATATATCAAATTCAGATGATTGGTTTGTTTTAATGACAAGAGAAAATAAACTTGCTCAATTAGCGTATTCGGTTGATGCTATTTATAAGATTGTAAAGAAAAGCACAGAATTGACAATAAGCCCTAAATATCAGAAACTTTACACAAAAAATTCAAAGTATCCAATAGATACGATAATGATAGAAGATTCAACGACGGGATTTAGCTTTTTTAAAAAGTGTGTTGAAAATTGTGAATCATTTTATGGCAAAGACAATTACAAAAGATGTTTTAATATTGTTAAATATGGAAAGTTAATAATTTTTGACAGAATGGGTTTTGGTACTTGTATAAAAGATTTTTACAATCTTTTATTGAAACATTCAGAACTTCAGATATTAGATTATGATAGTTTTGAAGCGTTTTTGCTGGAGATTATGGATAAGAATATTGATGTTGAAGGATATTCTGAAAAAGAACTTGTAGCATTTGTACATGACAAACTGAGTCAATATGGCAAATCATCTACTTGCAGTTGTTTTGAAAAGTGTAAGCAGTGTGAAAGTTGCAATTTTAAAAATTTTTTTACTGATAGCAGAAAAGTTTTTAAGTTAAGTAAGTATTCAGATTATGTGGTTTTGAAGTGATAATGTGAAAAATACTGTTTATACAGTATTTTGTCACAAGCTCATACTGATAAAGAGTCTATACAAGTATAGAACTCATAGTTGTATGGAGCGGCAATTTGTGTCTGTGCACACTTGACATAAATTTGAGATGTATAAAAATGTGTGTAGAAATGAGGATTAGAATGGCAGATAACATACAGGAATTGAAAGGTGAAAAAAATAGTTGCAATCTTTCAGTTTATTTTGGACATTTGGATGATGAACTTTACTATGTTGACTCATATTTTGACAACTGTTATGAAGAAGATTGGTTTACAAGCGAATTAGCAAAAAATATTTTAAAGGGAATAGACCGTGTTTATGAGATAAATGGTCTTTCTTTTACGGCAAGGCATTTTGTTGATGATAAGCCGGTTGTAATTTCTCCTGATAAATTATCTTCTGGAACTAAGGCACTTCTGATTTTGCTGAATACTGATGAACAATATGTATGTGTTTCTAGATGCGGAGATAATTGTATTCCGTATCTTCTTGAAATTGCAAAAGAAAAACCGATTACGATAACAATAAATAATTCATTTAGTCCACAGCCTGATTTTGAGTTTTACAGTATAAACGATAAAAAAATATTTTCGACATACGAAGACTTTGTTCGCAGGGTAATCGAATATTGCAAATAAGCGGCGTTATGGCAAATGAAAATAAAGTATGTTAAAATAGTAAACAGTATATTGGAGAAAGAGGTGCAAAGGTATGGCAATGTTTGTTAATCCTGACAATAGTGCTTTTCAGGTGGCATTAAATTCAGAAATCTATGTGGATAAAACAGGGATGTTAGAATATACAAATAAAGTTATGAATACATTGCAGGGGTATATATGTAACAGCCGTCCAAGAAGGTTTGGAAAGTCTGTCACGGCAAATATGCTTGCAGCATATTATAGTAAAGGCTGTGATTCGAGAGAAATGTTTTCAACATTAAAAATAAGTGAAAGTATAGGGTTTAAAAAAAATATAAATAAATATGATGTTATACATCTTGACATTCAATGGTGCATTGAACCGGCAGGAGGTTCAGAAAATGTAGTGTCATATATAACAGAAAAAACGATATGTGAATTGAGAGAGTATTATCCGAATGAATTGTCTGAAAAAATAAAATCGCTTCCCGAAGCGTTATCTGTAATAAATTCGATGAATGGAACAAAATTTATTATTATTATAGATGAATGGGACATTATAATTCGTGATGAAGCAAATAATAAAAAAGTTCAGGAAGAATATATCAATTTTTTAAGAGCGATGTTTAAGGGGGTTGAACCCACCAAATATATAGGTATTGCTTATCTTACGGGGATTTTACCAATAAAAAAATTAAAAACACAGTCGGCACTTAATAATTTTAAACAATATACAATGTTAACCCCAGGACCGTTAGCAGAATACATCGGATTTACAGAAGAGGAAGTGAAAAAGTTATGTGATAGGTATGGACAGGATTTTTACAAAGTAAAAAGATGGTATGACGGCTATAAACTGGGCAGATATCATATTTATAATCCAAATGCAGTAGTAAGTCTGATGATTGAGGGGGAATTTAGGAGTTATTGGTCAGAAACAGGTTCATACAGGATAATAGTTCCGTTGATAAATATGGATTTTGACGGGTTAAAGAGTGCGGTAATAGAGATGCTGGCTGGCGGTTCAGTAGAAATAGATGTTACTTCGTTTCAAAACGATACGGTCAATTTTGAAGACAAAGATGATATTTTGACATATCTTATACATCTTGGCTATCTTGCATATAATCAAAAAAGAGAAATGGCATTTGTGCCAAATGAGGAGATAAGGGAAGAATTATTCAGAGCGATAAAAAAGAAAAAATGGAATGAATTCATAGAATTTCAACAAAAATCACTTGAATTACTTGAGGCAACTCTTGAGCTGGATGGTGGCAGAGTGGCAGCAGAAATTGAAGAGATTCATACAAATTATGCATCAGCAATTCAGTATAATGATGAAAATTCTTTAAGCAGTGTATTGAGCATAGCGTATCTTGGGGCAATGCAGTACTATTTTAAACCTGTAAGGGAATTGCCGACGGGAAAAGGCTTTGCAGATTTTATATTTATACCAAAACCGGAGCATATCAATAATTATCCTGCAATAGTTGTTGAGTTAAAGTGGAATAAGAAAGCAGAAACGGCAATAAAACAGATAAAAGATAAAAACTATCCTGATGTTGTAAAACAATATACAGGAGATATACTTTTAGTTGGGATAAGTTATGAAAAAAAAACAAAGCAACATGAATGTACTATTGAGAAATATAGAATAAGCGAGTGAGATAAAAAATATGAATATTTTATTTACAGCTTTCAAAGGAAAGAACAACGCATCTGCTGTATTACTTGACATGATATCAGGTGACAAGTTGTATCTGACGAATTCATATGTTGGACTTGAAAAGGAGATATTGAATCTTGAAAAAACATATGACATTGTACTGATGTTTGGTTTGGATAAAAATTTAAATAATGAAATCAGGATAGAAAATATTGCTGAGAATAACGGGAAGATTGAAGTTACAAGTTTTGATGGGTGATAAAAGGCTGAACTGTTATGTAAATGATAGGATTTTTATATATAAACTTGACAAATAAAATAACAGTGTTATAATAACATTGTTACATAAAGAAAGAGGATATAATTTATGCGACATGAAACAGAGGGCGTGACAGAGAGCCTGCTAAATAATGCTAAAAATGAATTTTTAAAATATGGTTTTCACAATGCCAGCCTTAGAAGGATTGCATCAAAAATAGGTGTCAGTACCAATTCCATATATTCAAGGTTTAAGGATAAGACAGGACTTTTTAATGCTATCGTTAAAGAGGCAGCAGACGGACTTATGGAAATCTATCTGAAAAGCGTCAATGAGGCGAAAGAAACTGTTGATGTTGAACAGGCGATGCAGATAGGCGGAAATGGAACAGATATCGTATTGAAATATATATACAGATATAAAGATGAATTTAAACTGATATTTTGCTGCTCTGCCGGGACTGAGTATGAAAGATTTTTTGATAAGCTTGCAGCCATTGAAGAAAATTATTATAAGCAGTTTGCAAAACAATATTCAAATGGAGAGCATAGTGTAGATGATTTTTTCATACATGTATATTGCAGAACAGGCTGGCAGTATGTTTATGAGATAGTATCACATGACAAAAGTTATGATGAAGCTTATAAATATATGCAGGATGTTATGAAGTTTAATTATGCCGGCTGGAGAGCCGTTTTGGATATCAGGAATGAGTAATATGCAGCGATAGCAGGTAATAGTGCTATAAGCAGTCAGCAGAATGGATATCGTATATCTGCTCGAAAAATAAAAGAGTTTATAAGGCAGTATAAATTTTATATGAAGTAAAAGTGCTTCTGAAAATTTGAACTGCCTAAAAATATAGCCATGGGTTAGCTAAAACTAATTTTGGTGACACAAAACAAACAGGGAGGAACCGTAAATGAAATCAAAAAAGAAATCTGCATTTTCGAAGCTTATGGAATTTGCCGGAAATCACAAATATTTTTCGTACATTTCATGTGTTTTGGCAGTTATCAGTGCATGGGTTGCATTGATAACGTTTTATGATGTATGGTGCATCATAAAAGAGATACTTGAGGTAAGACCTGATTTTTCAAAGGCTGTGCATATTACTTCATATGGATGGCAGGCGGTAGGCTTTGCTCTGCTTTCAATGGTGTTTTATATTGCTGCACTTATGTGTTCGCATAAAGCGGCATTCAGAGTGCAGGCTAATATGCGTATATATATGATGGAACATATTATGAAACTGCCACTTGGATATGTGGAATCAGAAGGCACAGGAAAGATAAGAAAGATAGTTACTGATTCATCTGCTGCCACGGAAACATATCTTGCACATAATCTTCCGGATAAAGCAGTATCATATGCAACACCTATAGGTATTCTTGCGATGATGGCAGTATTTGACTGGAGACTTGGACTTATTAGTCTTATTCCGGCAGTGCTTGCGTTTGTGATAATGGGAACTATGATGATGGGACCTAAAATGGCAGAGGATATGAAGCAATATCAGAATTCACTTGAAACAATGTCATCTGAAGCTGTTGAGTATGTAAGAGGGGTACCGGTATTAAAGACATTTGGTCAGACAATATTTTCTTTTAAAAGATTTAAGGCTGCGATTGATGAATATGAAAAATGGACTATCGGTTATACAAAGGCAATGATGCTTCCTATGATAGGTTTTACGGTGTTTTCAAATGGAATATTTGCAGCACTTATAATAGCAGCGTATGTTCTTGGCGGCAACGTTGTGACAGATACATTTGTGCTTAATCTTATTTTTTATATACTGATAACTGCAACACTTACAACAACACTTATGAAAGTGGCATATGCAGGTGAATCGCAGATGATAGTCGAAGATGCACTAAAAAGAATGGACGAGATAATTGATGTGCTGGAACTTCCGGAGGGAAATTCAAGTGAAAAAATTAAGGATGCATCAGTTTCACTTGAAAATGTTACTTTCTCATATGACGATTCAAAAACAAATGCCGTAGATGGGATTAATCTTGATATAAAAGCAGGTGAACATATTGCGTTTGTAGGTCCGTCAGGAGGTGGAAAAACGACGCTGGCATCACTTATTGCAAGATTTTGGGATGTGACAGAAGGAAGTATAAAAATAGGAGGTACAGATGTAAAAAATATTGAAAATGATAAACTGATGAACCTTGTATCTTATGTTTTTCAGGACAGCAGACTTTTAAAGACATCAATTCTTGAAAATGTAAGAATGGGAAGACCTGATGCGTCAGATTCAGAGGTTATGGATGCATTAAAAAAAGCTCAATGCAGTGATATCATAGACAAACTTCCGCAGGGAATAAACACAGTTATAGGTTCAAAAGGTACATATGTATCAGGCGGTGAGATGCAGAGAATTTCTATTGCGAGAGCATTTTTGAAAAATTCTCCTATACTTATACTGGATGAAGCAACTGCATTTGCTGATCCTGATAATGAAAAAAAGGTGCAGCTTGCGTTTGAAAACCTTTCAAAAGATAAGACAGTGATTATGATAGCACATAGATTGTCAACCGTTACAAATGCCGATTGTATTTATGTTCTCAAAGATGGAAAGATAGCAGAAGCAGATACACATGAAAAACTTGTTGGTGCAGGTGGTGTCTATACGCACATGTGGAATGAATACAATAAATCAGTAAACTGGCAGGTAGGAAAGGCAGGTAAAGCTATATGATAGAGAAGTTAAAACATAAATATGCATTATCAGAAAAAGGTGCAAAAGATATGGTAAAAGCATTTGTGGCAGTTACACTTTCAAATCTGGTACTTATGTTGCCTGTAGGTCTTATGTACAAATTATCATCAGATCTCTTAGATGGAAAAATACCTGATAAGCAGAAAGGATTTTTTGCTGTCGGGGTAATAGTTACACTTTTGCTTATAGCACTTACAACGTGGTTTCAATATAGAGCTACATTTTTATCAACTTATGTTGAAAGCGGTGTAAGACGAAGAGCACTTGCAGAAAAATTAAGACGGCTCCCGCTTTCATTTTTTAGCAAAAAAGATTTGTCAGATCTTACAAATGCGATAATGTCAGATTGTGCTCTAATTGAAACAGCAAGTTCACACTGGATACCTGAACTTATTGGAGCATTGATTTCAACGACACTTATAGTCATAGGATTATTTTTCTTTAACTGGAAAATGGCTCTTGCGGCAGTGTGGGTTATGCCTATAGCATTTATTATCGTTCTCAATTCAAGAAAAGCATTGCGAAATACACATAGAAAGACAATGAAATATAAACTTGCTTGTCAGGATGGCATTCAGGAAGGCCTTGAGACAATAAGGGATTTAAGAGCCAACAATATGACTGACAATTATATGAAAGGCCTTGAAATAAAAATCAGGGACATTGAAAAACATTCTATTGTTCTTGAATTTTCAAATGCAGCCTTTGTGTGCTCGGCGCAGATGATATTGAAATTTGGAATAGGAACGGTAGCACTTGTCGGAAGTGCGCTTCTCATTAAGGGAGAGATAGATGTACTTACTTTTTTTGTATTTCTGCTCGTAGTTACAAGAATGTATGAACCTTTACAGATAGCATTGCAAAATCTGTCTGCTATGATAAGTATTGATACTACATGTGAGAGGATGGATGAGATATTATCACATGATGAACAGACAGGAAAAGAAGAACTTACAAACAATGGCTATGACATTGCTTTTGAAAATGTAGGATTTTCTTATGAAGATGGAAAGACTGTTTTGTCGGATGTTGATTTTGTCGCAAAACAGGGTGAGGTTACAGCACTTATAGGACCGTCAGGCGGCGGAAAAACTACTGTGTCAAGACTTGCCGCAAGATTTTGGGATTGCAATAAGGGAAAGATTTCGGTTGGCGGAATGGATGTATCTGAGATAGAGCCCGAAAGTCTGTTATCATTGTATTCAATAGTATTTCAGGATGTAACACTTTTTAACAACACGATAATGGAAAACATACGAATTGGTAAAAAGAACGCAACGGATGAGGAAGTTATGGTAGCAGCAAAGCTTGCAAACTGCACGCAGTTTATTGAAAAACTTCCTGACAGGTGGAACACAATGATAGGTGAAAACGGTTCGGAACTTTCAGGAGGAGAAAGACAGAGAATATCGATAGCAAGAGCATTTTTAAAAGATGCCCCTATAATACTTATGGATGAGGCAACAGCTTCACTTGATGTAGATAATGAATCTGTTATACAGGAATCTATTTCAAAACTTATCAAAGATAAGACGGTTCTTATAATAGCACACAGAATGAGAACAGTTGACGGAGCAGACAAGATAGTTGTACTTAAAGACGGTGTAGCAGCAGAGCAGGGCACACCTGAAAAGTTAAAGGAGCAAAATGGAATTTATAAGCATATGTTTGATATGCAGTTGGAGATACAGAATTGGAAATACAGTTAGAAGATGTAAATAAAAAAACGGTCAGATTTATAATTTTTATAAATCTGACTGTGAGTTAAGATTTTCAGTTATTTTTTCAAAAATTTCAAATACAAGAAGTTTTTCTTCATCTGAAAAACCGTTAAGGCATAAATTTTCGAGTTTTTCAAATTCGGAATAAACTTCTTCAGCAGTTATTTTCCCTTTTTTGGTGAGATTAAACTCTATGTGCATGTTTTCCGTTATTGGTTAATGTTTTTTCACGGTAAATAAAATCTGCTTTTTCCATACTCCTCTTTTTTATCTGTCAGTACAGAATATATGTGTGGTTTAAATCCGCAGATTATGCGGAGTTGGCTGTTTCTGTTTAATTCTCTTAAAAGACTTGCAATAGAGTCATGGTCAAATATAAAACTTGCTGGCCGTTTTATGAATGTAGGAGATGTAAGGCTGAACTGTTACTCCAAATCTCCAAGATTTTCATTTTGGTTATCGTCAAACATTGAAATTTGTGTTATTATTTTCATAGAAAAGCACTCCTTTTTAATGTGGTTTGAACACTTACATTATACACCATTATGGTTGATAAAGGGTGCTTTTCTTTTTGTTTTTATATATTCATAACTATTCAAAGTCTAAGTTCAATGGATATCTTCTATAGTTACCTAAGAAGCGTATTGAAACTCTGCATGCCCCCAAACAGTTATATGTAATCCGGAAATTCCGGAAATTACCTTTTATCATTTTATCATTCCAGCTTACCATTCCAAATACATACCGCCCCATGTAAGACCAGCGCCAAATCCTGCGACAATAATCTTCATTCCTGGCTGTAACTTTCCTTCCTGCTTTAATTCATCAAGCAGTACCGGTATGCTTGCAGAAGACATGTTTCCGTTCTGCATCATTCCACCTGCCAGCATTCCTGCGCCTGTCTGCAGAATCTGATTGACCATTCCCGGTCCGTCCCGCAGCGGCTCTGCAAAGGCACTGGCCGGCATCGGCTGATTTAATAAAACAGCAATGATCTCATCGGACATACGCTGGTATTTCCGGTAATCCGCATTGTATTCCGGATGTACCATACTCTGGCGTCTGTTGGCTGCAAGCCTGCCAGCTCCGCCAAAACCACCGGTCTGTTCATCAACGATCTCCACATCACTCGGATTTAAGCGGAAACGGATCTGGGTAAACCACGGATTTTTTACTCCGATCTCGATATTAAAGTTATAAGAATAGCAGAATCTCGGCGGATTATAGCTGACCTCCTTGCCCTGTGAATCCTTCCTCATGATTTCTGTATCTTCTACATCAAGATCCAGATTACAGGAAATCACGTCAGAAAGATTGATAATATCCGGATTTGCCTTTAAAAGGTCTGAAGATGAGGTCACCACAAAGCGTTTTCCTGCTTCATCAACCATAACCTTCATCCGCTCACCGATGATCCGTGTCGCCTGGAAGCGTTCCAGCTCTTTTCGGTTTTCCTCACGGTAGGCCAGCTGTTTCTTGATTTCTTCTACTGTGGACGATTTCCGTTCGGAAAAGAACGGGGAAAGCTTCGCCGCACAGTCTTTACAGAGGTTTCCATCCTCTAATTTTCGGTTTCCAAGAAGACCGATCTTTTCTCCACATACGTCACAGTATTTTTTATCAAAAAATCCCATACAAACCTCCCTTTCTGACATCAGCCATCTCTGTTTCTAAACAATTACTGGTGTTTTCTATCTTTCGTTTTTGATATCTGTATCATCAAAAGGATCTCCGCACTCTGGGCAGAATTTCGGTGGATGTGCCGGATCCTCCGGTTCCCAGCCACACTTATCACAACGGTACAACAATGCTCCCTGCGGTTTCTTTGCTCCGCAGTTCTGGCAGAACTTTCCTTTGTTTACGGTTCCGCAGGAGCAGGTCCAGCCTT